>FZPS01000048.1_pt164 | contig 17237 bp, 15 predicted proteins | sample 1817821 | NCBI WGS metagenome assembly FZPS01 (sample SAMEA104158645, study PRJEB21678) | metagenome | place: Germany | collected 2015-04-21
GACAGATTTACTACAATTCCATCGTAGCGCCCATACGCCTCCTGAATAGCATCAACTATAGCTCCCTCATGATTTGACTGAAAAAAGGTTGGCTCTATATCATTCTCGACACAGACTTCACGGACATATTTAAGCAGGTCTTCATAGGTCTCTGAACCATATATTCCTCTCTCCCGTACCCCGAGCATATTGATATTCGGTCCGTTAATCACCAGTATACGCATTGAAGACCTCCACTACCCTTCTTGCCGCATTCTCAACCGACCCATCATTCTGAACCGTAGCCATGCTACACATATCATACAGCGGTTGCCTCTCATCTGCCATCCTGCGCAATGTGTCCAAGCTTCGGGATAGCGGTCTGCCTTCAGCCTCCAGTTCGTCGATGCTTCGGGTGATCTGTACTACGAAGGAGTTCTGAAGGATATTTCTGCGATTCTCTTCAGAAAGCACTGCACCGCCACCAGATGAAATTACCTTGCCTGAAAGCTTACTGTACTCTGCGATAACATCCGATTCAACACTGCGGAAATATGCTTCACCGTGCCTCTCGAATATTTCCGGTATTGTCATACCAACTCTCTGACTTATGAGTGTGTCGGTATCAATAAACTCTCTATCAAGCATTGAAGCAACCTTATTCCCTATACTTGTTTTTCCACTACCGGGCATACCGATAAGAGTTATGTTACATACACCCCTAAGGAGAGAGCGCTGGAGCCTTGCGATGTTCTCATCGCCGCTAACTTTTTGTGCACTGCTATGATCTCCTCTGGACTTTCCGCCAGTAAATAATTGTGCAGAGTAACACGCCTGAGCTACAAGCATGGTTAAGCCCCCAACGCACGGGATACCTAGTTCCTGTGCATGCTGAATCAAACGAGTACGAAGAGGATTATATATAACATCCACTACGCCCGTACAGTTTGTAAACTCGTTCAAGTCAATCAGACACTCACCGTTATTGGGGTACATACCCACTGGCGTTGTGTTGACAATTACATTGCTGTCCATATGTCTATCCACATTGCTGTAGTTTTCTCTTCCCGTTCTCGAAACAACAATAATTTCGCTTGCACCCATATCCGTCGCTACAGCGTGCACTGTGGCGCTTGTTCCGCCACTTCCGAGAATCAATACCTTTTTACCCTTAAAATCAATGTTGGAGCATTTGCACATAGCGAGAAATCCGAAGTAGTCGGTATTATACCCTCTTAGCTTGCCTTCGCTGTCGTTTACTATTGTATTTACACTGCCGATTCTGAGCGCCGTCGTGTCTAAGCTGTCACAATAGGGGATGACCGACTTTTTGTACGGGATTGTCACATTGATGCCCCGAAAATCGCGTCTCTGAAGAAACCGCTCCAGCTCCTCCTCGGATAGATTTATCAAATCATAACTATATCGGCCAATCTCTTCATGGATTATTGCCGAGTAGCTGTGCGCTAGATTTTTTCCAATTAAACCGCAGAGCATCTTATCCTCCTGACTCCATCGTGGGCTTTCATATTTCAGAATAGCTGCCAAGAAAAACAATCCCTTCAGGAGCACTGCTCAGTTCGCACAACAGCCTAATAAGCTCCTCTGAATAGACGGAAGCCTCCAAATCGAGATAGAACAAGAATTCAAAATCCTTCCCGGGGATAGGACGGCTCTCCAATTTTGTCAAGTTCACTCCTAGGGCGGAGAACTTTGCTATTACTTCATAGAGTGCACCGGGTCTATGTGGTACAGACAGCATAAGGCTTACTCTGTTTGCGCCAGGATATATCTCCAGCTCTTTTGATATGCATATAAAGCGCGTGAAATTTCCATCGGTGTTTTGGATCGAATCAGAAAGCACTGCCAGATCATACAGCTCTCTGCAGCTTGGCGAAGATATTGCTGCCACATCCATCCGGTCTGACTCCGCAACAATTTTTGCAGCCATAGCGGTGTTTTCACAAATTGTGACCTTTACATCTAATGACTTAAGGAATTCACTGCACTGACCAATTGCTTGCTCGTGCGAGAATACCTCACTAATTTGCGACATCTCACTACCGGGTTTCGCTAGCAGCACATGCTGTACATGTAATTTTATGCTTCTTACAATATGAAAGCTGTACTGCTTCATTAGGTCATAGACCTCTATTACCGAACCGTAGGAGCTATTCTCAATTGGTAGGATCCCGTATCTGCAGAGACCCTTGTCCACTGCTCTAAATACGCCGTCAAACCGGTGAAAATACATAATGCTCGGCAGCGAAAACAACTTATCGCAGGCAATCTGGGAGTATGCACCCTCAACACCCTGACATGCAACGATCGCCTTTGAGGGAAATTGCTCATTTGTGTTCTTGAGAGCCTGATCAATTTGTGTTGCCAATGGGCTCATTTCTGTCAGTAGTCCATTCTGATACGAACGACTTAAATCAAAGAGTGTCGAGAATAGTACCTTTGTATAACCCTGGAGACTCTCAGGTACTTGCTCAGTAACACGGCTTATGATTTCACGCTCGCGGCTCTTATTAAGGACTGGCGTCCCATTCTGCCTTTTGTATTTGGCAACTTCGAGTGCCAGATCCATTCGACGCGCAAAAAGGCTTACAAGTTCATCATCGATTGCGTCGATTTTCGCTCTAATGTCGTTTAGTTCCATTTTGCTCCCTCCTGATATTGTTATGTTGCGAACCAAGTCTAGGATCTCTGTATATCACAGTCCCGCCCAGCTTCTTAAAGTCAGAAAAGAAGTCCGGGTAGGACTTATTCACCGATTCTTCGCCGTGAATCAAAATAGGCCCTCGACTTACAGTTGAAGCTACGGCAAATGCCATTACTATTCTGTGGTCGTTATATCCTTCGATCTCTCCGCCCTCCAGCTGTTCAACCCCTGTTATCTCAAGACCGTCCTCGTACTCCTTGACATCACCGCCAATCCTTCGCAAGTTATCAGCCACAGCGGACAGGCGGTCACTCTCTTTTAGTCTTAGGCGCCCAGCATTGCGGATAACTGTAGTGCCTTTGGCTACAGAGGCTGCGATTGCAAGAACAGGTACCAGATCGGGTATCCCTGAAGCGTCAATCTCGGTTGCATGCAAGGTCGAGCGGTGAACCCTAATAGAGTCTTCACTACTCCAATCAATATCTGCCCCCATCCTTCTAAGAACCGCGACAATCCCACTGTCGGGCTGTTTTGTTTTCCGGTTTAGCGATGCGCATGAAATAGTACCGGAAAGCGCACCTGCAGTAAGCCAAAAAGCAGCATTTGAGAAATCGCCTTCAATTTTATGTGTACCGGGAGTCCTATACAACTGACCTCCCGAAACTGTAAATCCACTAGGCAGTACATCGACAGCAACTCCAAATTTTCTCAATGTTTCAATTGTCATGTCAACGTACCCAGAGGATTCCAGTTCTGTTACGAGCTTTATACTGCCTCCCTCCTCAGTAAGAGGAAGAGCTAACATTAGGCCCGATACATATTGTGAGCTTACATTTCCAGGCAGAGTAAACACTCCGCCCTTAAGCCGTCCCTTCACTGAGAGCGGTATTTGACGCGCGCTAAACCGGCAGCCGTGCTTCTCCATCTCCTCAAGGAGTGGAGAAAGCGGCCGCTCGGGCAACCGTCCGCTGCCTGCAAATGCAGCCTCATCAAACATGGCTGCAGCAACAGGCAGCAGAAGGCGCAGAGTCGTACCGCTCTCGTTGCAGTCAAGCACGGGGCGTCTGGCGGGCTCTGCTACCGCAGGGATTACTTCGTATTCAGGGTTCCCCTGCACATTTTTGGTTTTCTTGACTTCGGCTCCTAAGGCCTGGATGCAGCTGATTGTTGCTCTGATATCCTCTGAATCGGCTGTCAACTCGATTTTGGTCGGAGCATCAGAGAGTGCTGCACATATCAGACTGCGGTGGGCGTCAGACTTTGACGCAATTGCACTGATTTCTCCATTGAGTGCAGAGGGATAAATAACGATCATGCTGTAACCCCTTTCTCTCTTTTCTTATCAATATCTTCATCCAATATACTTCTTATCTATCTCTATCTCTTCAAATGTTGTATCTCTCATATCCTGAATGTCTTCAAGTTTTATATATCTTATATAACTTATATATCTTCAAATATCTTCTAATATCTATCCCTTAACTCATTCCAAGCTTAGACTCACAAGTCTCTCAATGTCATCAACAGGCAGTTTGTGTAGTATGCAGCGCCCCGGCCTTTCTGGTAGAACTACTGTAAGCGTATCGCCAGCTCTTTTTTTGTCAGTGAGAATCGCTGATGTGAGTTCATTAGTCTCGAAGGGGCTGTATACGGGTAACCCGTATTTATGAAGAGCCGCGGCAAGTCTGTCGGAGCACTCTTCCTCTGCAATACCGAGTCTTTCCGCAGCCCTCGCTGCCATAACCATACCAATCGCTACTGCGTGTCCGTGTGAAATGGTGTACCCACTGCACTTCTCTATACCATGTCCGAAAGTATGACCATAGTTGAGTAGCTGCCGCTCGCCGCGATCATACTCATCGCGTGCAACAATCTGGCGTTTTATATCTACACATCTTGCTACTATATCCTGAAGGTTACTAATTGTAATGCCGGCCTCCAACTTAAGAAACAGCTCATAGTCTGAAATCATGCCGTACTTGACTGCTTCCGCGGCACCGTCACTAAACACTTCGGAAGGGAGTGTTTCAAACGTCGCTAGATCGCAAATAACCAGCCTGGGCTGAAAAAACGCTCCTGCCAGGTTCTTGCCTGCGTCAAGATTAACTGCAGTCTTGCCTCCGACAGATGAATCGATTGCAGCCAGAAAGGTTGTGGGTATCTGTATATAGCCTGATACACAGCCGCAGCAAATCCTGTCAAGTCACCTGTAATGCCTCCGCCCAGAGCAACAAACAAACTCTGCCTTGTAAGCTGCTTTTTCGCAGCATATTCAAGGAGAGAATTGAGGGTTTGCAGGTTCTTTGACTTCTCGCCATGAGGGAATGTAAACTGTTCAACCTCAAACCCTGCATCCTGAAGAGAATGCACAACAGTGTCGCTGTAGAGTGCTGTGACAATGTCATCAGACGCAACAAGCACCTTACAAGGCGGCACCACTTCTGCAGCGAGACTGCCTGTCTCTCCAAGCAGACCCTCCGCAATCAGAACGTCGTAATTTGACGAGGCCTCCACTGTAATCCTTACCACGACAGACACTCCTCCATCTTCTCAAGAATCCTTGTAGGAAATAATGATTCGCTTTATCCGCTGTATTAATATGCGTACGGCAGAATTTGCTGTATGTTTTGGTTGAGCTCGTCAAATGCACGGGGGGTCAATGATTGAGGCCCGTCACACAGTGCATGGGCCGGGTCATTATGCACCTCAATTATAAGTCCGTCTGCCCCACAGGCAACAGCAGCAAGAGCCATGGGCTTTACCAGCTTTGAGATCCCTGTTGCGTGACTCGGATCTACGATTACCGGCAGGTGGGAAAGTTCTTTTAACATTGGCACAGCGGAGAGGTCAAGAGTATTTCTGGTCGCTGTTTCAAAGGTGCGTATTCCCCTCTCACAGAGAATTACGTTCTCGTTTCCTCCTGACATAATGTATTCCGCACTCATCAGGAGTTCCTGCAGCGTCGCAGAGAGCCCCCGCTTCAACAGAACTGGTTTTGGCATCCTGCCCAGCTCCTTCAGAAGCTCAAAGTTCTGCATGTTCCTTGCACCGACCTGGATAACGTCCACCTCTTCGAAAAGCGGGAGTTGTGATATATCCATAATCTCGGTCACAACAGGAATATCCACTGCTTTCTTTACATCCAACAGAATTTTTAGACCCTGCTCACGAAGTCCCTGAAATGCATATGGCGATGTCCTGGGCTTAAAGGCACCACCCCGGAGCATGTTTGCTCCCGACTTCTTCACACTCTCGGCCACCTCCAGAAGCTGCTCTTGAGATTCAATGGAACAGGGGCCGGCTATCATCAGAAAGTGACCGCCTCCAACCTTGACACCTTGGATATCAATAACCAGATCTTCGGGATGGAACTGCCTATTCGCATTCTTATACGGCTCGGTAATGCGCTTAACATCCTCAACAATATCGAGCGCTAGCAGGAGGTCGATGTCAACCAGTGACGTATCACCAACCAGACCTAGAATGGTCCGGGTCCTGCCCTCCGAGTAATGGATCTCAATATTTCTGCTTTCAAGCCATTTGATGAGATTCTCAAGCTGACTCTTTTCCGGGTTTTTCTTAAGAAGAATTACCATAATCACTCTCTCCGTTCTATAAAAAGAGCCCCGCAGCGGTTAGGCTGCGGAGCCGTATTACTCGTTTATGTGAGAATACACACTCTTTCATCCATTTGCAGCATAACCCAAATAAGCTTTATTAATAAAGTAATAAAGCCCAAAATAAAAGTATGCTGCTGTAAAGAGACGATTATCCATGCTATTCTCCCGGGTCCCAATATTTGCATTGCTAGATATTTCAGATATCATACCACATCATTTATCGGAAGTAAAGAAAAATATTCGAAACCCCCTCTATAACAATTCGACAAGATACGTCATACTATATATCGAGACTGCAAATTAGGCAGGTAGTATCAACTTTCATGAAAGGAGTCTCTGCAGGTATATGAATGGAAACAACTTCTTTACCGACTTTTGTAGGCATATCGGCGAGACCGTAACTATCTATACAAAGACCGGCGGACAATCCGGCTGCGGATTTACCGGCGTCATACTCGGGGTGTCAGATGACTTTGTACGTCTTATTACGAACATTGGTCCGGCACCCGGATGTGCTCTCGGCTCAGACTGCAACTGTGGCGGCCGCGGGAGAAGATCCCGCTGCAGGATCTGTAGTATAGGATCTAACGTAGACATCCCGTTCGACTCGATTGCAGCTGTAGTTTACAACGCTGTCTAGCTACAAACTATAGTTAGTCCGTAAGATACATAACGGTTTTCGTAATAACTCCAAGCTTAACCCAAGAAAATATCTTATATCGGAAATGTGGGGTGCAAAAATCGCGCCCCACATCTCAATTTCACCAGAACACAGTAAGGCCGCAAGCCAAATTGTCTACCGCACAACATTAACACAGAGCATTGATGGGTCGGTAAAACAATTATATGGAATAAGGAATGTTCTGATTCCCGACGAGTAGGGCGCAATGTCATACTGTTGGTAATATATCACGACACCGCTCGGCTCACAATAGAAATTCTCCTCACGAAAATACTGTGAAATCCGCTCACGATAGTCCTCAAAATATATATCGGGCTCCCTGGATATCTGCCGCTCAATACACTCCATCAAGTACTCCTTCATATCTGTATCGCACTTAAAGAGCTCCTCGAGGGTGATTTGCCTGTTTCTTTGGAGATCCCAAGTATGCGATGTGCGCCCTGTGACCCCGTGTGCTCCTCCCGTGTAAACGTACCTGTCAAAATAGAGACTAATGATACATGACACATTATACGTTACCTCATAGGACTGCACCACATCAAATACTCTTACTGGATACCCGTTTTCAACAGCATTTCTATATTCCTCTACAGCCATCCTGTATATCTCGGTCTCGATAAAGCGCTGAAATTGCCTCGCTATGCGGCTATAGTAATTGCTTATGGATTTAGTCGAACGGGGATATTTTTCCGAGCTGAATTCAGGATAGTTTATCCTGTAGTGGAGCACAGTTACACCCCGATATGTCAAATTATCCTCAAGTATAAGGTTGTTTACAACTGTTGCGCTTCTTTCCAACACTATCACCTCACACCAATCTATGCAGTTACTGGTGTAAAGGTGTTGAGAGTTCAGATGAAGAACTTCTTGTACAGTGAGTCGCGCAGAGGCCGGGAAATTGCTATTACAAGGAATGTAGCTCCAACCATTACGCATGCAATAAAGGGATACGGCGACCAAATCAGCCGGTCCCGAACTCCGAAGGTACGGTTGATAAGATATTCGATCAAAACAGCGTAGACTCCGAGAGCAGCCCACACTCCTGCTGTTATGAACAGATATCCTCTCCTCACATATCGGACCACTGCAATCGTACCTGTGGTTATGCCTGCAGCCGCCAGTGTTGCGGGAAACGCAAATCCGAGAAACCACGAGCCATTGGTGGCAAAGTTGATATATAGGAGGAAAAGAGCAACAACAGCAAAATCAACATTTACCAGCACAATAGCATCCGGTCTATGAAACCAAAATGGCAACACTAAGCACACATATACAAGCAGAATACCGCCTGTCGCAAATCCCGACCAAGTAAGCTCCCTGTTTGCTCTCCAGTCGATAAAAAACGACAGTATAAAAGCGAGCGCAAAAAACATTGTAATAATAAATAGTACTCCAGCTCTGTTAACCCTTTCTGACTCACTATGAAACTCAGGGTATGGTCCAGGCACGTCTTCAATCTCGATGTCGGGATGATAGACCTTTGTATTACAAAGAGGACACTTCTTTTCACTTTCCGCGAGTTCTACTCCGCATTTTATACAATACATCTTTGGCTATCCTTTCGAGCAGCTTTGCCTTTTTCCCTGCCTGAGCGCAAATCCGCTTTTCCCAGATTTTACTGTACAGCGTTATGTCTGTGCACGGGGGCATTGCTGTTATTGCTTTCTACTTTGATTCTTATACCCAAGTCTCTGAGTATTTCGTATATTTTCTTTTCTAGCTTAGGCTCTCTTATATTGCGAGCAAGATTTAGATACAGCGTGTTATTATATGTGAGCATTCCACAGTTGTAAGGGTGTCTCGGACGGGCACCGAGTATAAAATCCATGTTAGTTATAAACTGTTGCATTTCCTCAGGAACATTGACAACCCCGAGGTTTGAAAGTGCGAGGCAGTCACGCCCCTCACCAATGACATTGTACGCCGCCTTTAGCACTGCATTCTTCAAAAACAGCGGAAGAATTCTGATAATCAGTGATTGTTCACTGTTGACGTTTGATGCAATTCCTGCAGACATCTCTTTGGCGGATATCTCTGCAGCCATTCGATGGTAGACCGTTTTACAGATTTCATCTAGTGTCCACTCACCGAGCTTTGGATCTATACCGGGAGTAATATATAGCGAGAAGTTTCGAAGAGTCTTACTCTTAAAGAGGTTTCTCAGGTTTACTGGCACCTGGATAATGACAGGCTTTTGCCTGCTACGAGGCGTACTCTCATTCTGAATATCGTAAATTGCCTTGATAATGACAGAGCATATTAGTGCGGTCAAGGTAATACCTTTTGCCCTGGCCAACTCAAGCACTTTTGTAACGTCGGTCATCATAGTAGTTACATATAGAAAGCCGTCAACTTCCGGGGTCCCGTCAAGCCGGTATGCTTTTGGTCCGGTTCTCTTCTTTTTCACTGTACCCGCGTATTTGAGGTAGCTATCCTCCGTCTCCTCATCATCGGGGACCTCAAGCCGGTCGAGCACGCCGTGAATTGCCGGTATCTTAGCGCCGTAGTTCTGTTTTAGATACTCTGCAACAAGCGTCTTCAAGAACACCAATGCACCGGAGCCGTCAGTCAATGCGTGGAAAAACTCAACTGCTATACGGTTTCTGTATACAATAACGCGAAACGCACATTTTCTTATGTTCTCAAAGGGCATCCGCATTAGCGGACTTCCCTTCTCATCCATGATCTCCGGTGCCCTCGGTATCTCTTCAAGGTAATACCAAAATAGTCCTCTGCGCAGCCGTACTGCCAATGCCGGAAACCTCCTGACAGTGACATCCAGCGCCGACTGAAGGACCGGTTTATCAATCGGCTCAATGAGGGTGGCCGAAATTCGGAAAACATGGTTTCTGTTATGTCTGTAGGCTGCGGGATAAATCTTTGCCGCATTGTCGAGCTTCATCCACCTCAGTTTACGGCGGTATGGCAGGTGTTCATCCAAGAAGGCATTGATCTTCTTATAGTCGGAGCGAAACTCCTTTAGATCATAAAGGACATAACCATGCCACATATCCGGGGCAACGATCAGTGTGCTTATGCAACCTGCCTCCAACAGCTTCTGGTGCATCAGTTTGGAGTCATCGAGCATAATCTCGCTTCCGCCTACAAAAATAAGTGACGGCGGCATACCCTCAAGATCCCCAAATAGCGGGGACACAAGGGGGTTCGTCCTATCACTGGTGTAGTAATTAGCAAATAGATTGAGCTTCTCGATCGTCATATTCGGATCAGAGTCTCTGTTGTACCTGTATGAATCTCCAGATAATGTAAGGTCGGTCCAAGGCGAGACGGTAATGACACCGCCCGGCAGAGGCAGATTCTCTTCTTTCAGCTTCAAGCAGAGGCAATACGCCAATCCTCCTCCTGCGCTCTCGCCGCACAGAATAATCTTCTCGGAGTCGTAGCCTCCGTCGAGTAAATACTTATATGAGACAAATGCATCATCCAGAGCTGCAGGGTATGGGTTTTCCGGAGCGAGTCGGTATGCCGGGCAAAAAACGCGAACTGAACTCTCGGTGGCGAGCACCGTACCAAATGCACGGGCATAATCCAAACCACCGCATGCGTAACCGCCACCGTGGAGATATAGGATTATCCCCTCTCTCGTCTCATCGAGCGGATAAACCATTGAGGCCGAAAAGTTTGCAAAACGGTAAGTCCTCGAGCTGACCTTCCATCTGCGAGGAATAACCATAAGGTTGCCTATCATATCGTGCTGTTGACGTGCGACTTCAATAGTCGCACCCTCGGTGAGCGGTTTTATCTTCTTTAGCTGTTTCTTGACAAACTTTGCTGACAGGGCCATATATTCTCCTTACCGCGGTATGCAGTCACTATTTGTCCAACCGTGTCGAATCTCTAATTTGGGTGTGCTTTATACCTCTCATATTACATATACTACTCTCTCTTTTCAATAGTATCATATCATATATTTCCTCATACTTTAATGAATTATATGCCAATGAGCACTTTCCCATTACTTATCGATCAAGAACGGCAAAACAGTCCGAAAATACTGTAGAGAAAACGTTTGACAACTTTCTTGCCTAGTGCTATCGTTTATATATAAACAATTGCCACGCATGCTTTTCAGCTCAATAGGTATGGGAACCCTTGAAGAGCAATTATTGATAAGATGTTATGGGAGGAATATAGATGGTAAGACCAAGGATTGACACAATGCTGTTCCCTGACGGGAAATCCAAAGCCCTTACTCTAAGCTACGATGACGGGGTGGTACAGGACCGCAGGCTGGTTGCGCTAATGAACAGACATAAAGTTAAGGGAACCTTCAACATCGGTTCAGGTATCTTAGGAGTCAAGGACACAGCAGACTTTGGCAAAGCTCCAGTCGACGTATCTAAAGTAGAGGCAGATGAAGTAAAGTTCTTGTATGCTGGCCATGAAGTTGCAGGCCACGGTCTGTATCACTCTTCTCTCGTCGACGTCGGAACACCTGCTGCGATGTATGAGATAATCGAAGACAAAAGAAGGCTGGAAGAACTGGTAGAGGGCTGCGTTCGCGGCTTTGCCTATCCATTTGGCGCATACAACAAAAATGCTAAGGCTCTACTTAGACTTGCTGGTTATGAGTACGCCCGTGTAGTACCATCCACCGGCACATTTGAACTTCCTACAGATTTTCTGGAATGGAAAGCAACATGCCACCACAAAGATGAGAACCTTATGGAGCTAGCAAACTCATTTTGCAAGGATAACACTCCATTCAGACGTCCACAGCTGTTTTACCTTTGGGGACATTCATATGAGTTTGATTTTGATGACAACTGGAATGTTATTGAGGAATTTTTGGAGCATGTATCTCGGTACTCTGATTTGATTTGGTTTGCCACCAACATTGAAATTTGTGACTATATAAATGCATTCAGAGCACTCAGATATTCTGCAGACGGTAAGTTTATTTATAACCCCAGCGCCACTGCGGTCTGGATTGAAATACACGGAAAGAAGTATCGGCTAGAAGGCGGTACCACAACCACAATTCAATAGTGTATACCCAGGTCAATGAAAAGGTAGTTAATGAAAACCCGGAGCTTATGCGACTTCAATCAGCACTGAAGAAGCATAGCTCCGGGTTTTATGTATTAAGTTATTGCTTGACTTCGCCTTCGAACTTGAGGTGGCTTTCTGCAGTTACTGTTGCAGTTATCACTAGTTAATTATTAATTAGGTTCTTGCGGTTGTTATAGCGTTCAAGAGCTGCTTCGTACATCTCAATCACTTCATATATGCCCATTTCCTTGATCTGATCAATAAACGCATCGAGCTCGCTGATTGGCTTTACTCCGGTTACGAGTTTGATCTGATTCTCAGCAACAAAAACCTGGAGATCCGACATAATGTTTGCCTTTCTTGTACCCTCTTCGGCCGTGAACGTTAAGTTGGAGGGCAGATTGTACAGACCGTCGCCCTTAGTCCACTCATCACCGCATTTGAGCTCATTTTCCGAAATAGCCTCAAACTCGCGCATCATGTGACGGTAGAATGGTCCGTCTAGCAGTGTATAGTAGTTCTCTACCTGATTGAGATTCATCTCTGGATGGTTCTTAGCAAAATCACTTAGATGGGGATTGCCGTTCTCATCATACTCCAGCGTCACGCCTAATTCTCCGTAGTTTGCATAAAGACTACCTTCATCCGAGTAAAGGTAATCCCAATAGCGACAGGCAAGCTCTATGTTTTCGCAAGCTGTTGTAATTCCAAGCGCACCCTGCCATACGAGCTTGTCTGAGCCCAGAACATGGACCGTATCGCCTTTATTGACAACCGGCATTGCCAACGGCTCAAACCGGAAGTCACCACCTACGAGCTCATTCTCATCATCTAAGTAGACAAAGCAGTCATAGGTAATGCCGTATTTTCCGTTCTGTCTTCCCTCCCTGTCAAAGATCGAAATGTATCCGACATTGTTGACAAAGTCGGGATGGATCAAACCTTTATCATACCAATCAGCCATCGTCAATATGTAGTCCTTATAGCCCTGTTCGAGTGCGGAAGCCCGAACAGCACCGTCACGATAGATAAAACCGTCTATTGCAGGCAAATCGAAGTTTGAAGGCATATTAAACGTGCCCTCCAGACCTGTGAAGATCATATTGTTCATATATAGGGGTCCTCTGGATGCGCTTTCCTCATTGTCGCGAAATACAGTGAGTACGTGCTCAACCTCAGCGAGTGTCTCTGGCTTTTTTAGGTTATATTTATCAAGCCAGTCTCCGCGGATCATCATACCGTTGACCCACTGCTGAGCCTCATCCATGACCATTGGAAATCCAACAAGGTAGCCCGAATCGGTAATTGCCTGTATATATGCCTCTTCATCAGCTTCAAGCCTGCTCATTAGATTTGGAGTCCAATGTTTGTAATTCATCATGTCTAATATCCATTGATCATCCACTGCGTCATCAAGCCCACGAACATGGTAGATATACAGCTGGCGGAAGAAATCCGGCAGATCTCCTGATACGAGAATTAGATTATATTGCTCGACGGCTCCCTGTGCAGGCGGATTTGAAAACTCCAGGTGTACACCTGTCTTTTTCTCCATGTACTGAAAAAACGGTGTTTCATTGTAGTCCTCCACCCCCGACAACACTAGATCGTTTGGCCACCAGCATGTGAATGTTGCGCCCTCAGCAAGTGGATAAGTTACTTCATCAGAGGGTGAAGGCTGCTCATCGCTTGGTTCGCTTTCTTTCGGAGCCTGCGTTGGCTTACTTACATCCGGTGTAATGTCAGTATCCGGTTCCTTCTCCGTACTGCTACAACCTTGAAGGAGTAGCACCGACATCAAAAGAGCTAATGCAAGTGAAATAATCCTTAGCTTGTTTCTACTCATGTTTTTCCTCCTCTTGTTATATTTAGCCAACTAGTTGGTCTTTAGGCATATTATACACTATTCCTTAATATTGTCAATCGTTTTCCCTTAGTTTTCACCAAACCATTTCACTTTACGCATTTTGTTATTAATATGGGTACTTTGAGACTTTTCTAATAATTTTGAACTTGATTATGTTACTGTTAACCATTGATTGATTTGTAGACGATTTGCATCAAAATCTCTCTCTGTCACAAAATCTTGCGGGAATTTCAAACATATAGTATACTATCTAGTAATCTATATAGTGAGTTTTATAGGTTTTGCACTTAATCAGTAATATGATGGATGTGATGTCTTGGTAACGATCAAAGATGTTGCGGAACATGCAGGTGTCTCCGTAACTACAGTCTCTAGGGTAATGAACAATAGAGGAGCCATAAGCGCGAAGACAAGAAAAAAGGTTATGAAAGCCATCGAGGAGCTCGATTACCATCCGAATGAACTTGCGCGTTCCCTGCTTTCCAAGCGCAGTACACTTATTGGAGTAATTGTTCCCTATCTCGACCATCCTTTCTTTAGCAGACTAGCACAATCCATAGAAAATGCATGTAACAGAAACGGGTATAAAATGCTACTCTGCACCTCGGGAAACAGACCCGAGAAAGAGCGCGAAATGGTTTCAATGCTTCGAGCCAATAAGGTAGATGGCATACTCATGTGCAGCCGCATTGAGGACGCTTCAATATATGCCGAGTATGAGCTACCCATGGTAAGCATTGAGCGGACAATCGAAAATGTCCCCTCAGTCTCATGCGACAACTATCAGGGTGGTGTTCTCGCGGCTAAGACACTCATAGGCGGGGGATGCAAGTACCCGCTCGTGTTTGGACACAAAACAGGAGAGTATCTACCCGCTCGCTTCCGTTATCAGGGGTTTCGCGATGAGTGTGAAAGGTGCGGGATAGAGTACCGCGAGTATTTACTTGATGAGAATGACCTGTTTGCCGAATGCTTTGCCAGAAACCTAAACGTTATTTTGGAAAAAAACCCAAAAGTCGATGGAATCTTCGCTACCAGTGATGTACTGGCTGCCAGAGCATATGTGAAATTCCTTGATGACGGGCTATCTGCTCCTAAGGATTTTCAACTTATCGGCTTTGACGGTATCGATATTTCTGATTATTTCAATATATCAACGATTGCACAACCTATAAAGCAGATGGGCGAGCTTTCACTGGAAATTCTACTTAAGCGCATTTCGGGAGAAATGGTGCCGAACCAATCCATCCTGCCCATTGAACTCATTGTGAGGGGCAGCACGAAGTAAGGTTCGTTACATATTTAGAATAGTCGGACACTTATGCTGATCCGCAAAGGCGCTTCCAAGAAACAGGTAGCATACCCTACGGCATTATGCCGTAGGGTATGCTACCTGTTTCTTGGTCGTAATTAGCTACTTTCCGCATTCCAGTCCGCCCAAGTTATAGAGCGGCGTCCGGCGGCAGAAGGCAGCTATCGCGCATTCTCAACACCTCGTCCGCGACCGCCGCCACAGCGCTGACAGCTCGGAAGTTAACTACACATACGATTTGAAGAATCGTCCGACCAGTATCATAACGAAAAAAGCCGGGATCATTATGGCCGTAGAAACATATACATATGATGAAGTGGTTGGAAACGGTCTTTCGAAGGTAACAAAGACTTTAGTATTGACATATTCATTAGTTAAGAATATTGTATTATTAATGCAAAAATATTTCAATTCAACAAATATTAACAGATAAGATGTCGATAAATTAGTGTAGGTGTAGTAATATTAGTACTTGTTTTATTGACTTATGTTATGCAATGGATTTAATAATCAATCTTAAAGAATACTCCGGAACAAACTCACCTATTTGGGATATTGGATACATGGACGAGTTTGAGGCTTTGGTGAAAGAGCTTGTCTGAGTATTTGATATAATCGAAAAATATGTTTTCTGAAAGGGGAAAAAGAGAAACATGAAAAGCGCAAAATACTCGCTGAAAACTGTCGACGGATGCAGACGCTTATTGATCCTATTTTTAATCCTGATTATGCTCTTTGGCTTCTTAGGTGCAATAATCTCCTCCAACGGCGGAAAAGTCAAAATCTCTACGCTGACAATCGATTCCCGCGGTGCTGAGATACGTATAGACCAGTATGTTCCGGCCGGGGTTTCAGATGGTGACAAGCTGCCCTGCATTATGCTTGCACACGGCAGAGGCACAAACAGAGGTGCAATGAAGGGCATCGCCGAGGAATTTGCCAAACGCGGCTACGTGGTGCTCAATGTTGACTCCTACGGCCAGGGCATGAGCGAGCAGCCAATCAGCGACGAAACGGGCAAGGGCGCAGCAGGCTTTGCCTGGGCAGGCGGCGGCAGTTTCGGACAGAATGACGCACTTGATTTTGCCCGCACTCTCAAATATGTTGACCCAGAACGTATTGCAATGTATGGCCACTCCATGGGTGCGAGCCGTGTCGGTTATGTGGCTGCTACTGACAGCGGCTACTATACCCTGAACGACATACTGATAAATGTTCTGGCAGATACCTTCGGCGAGACCTTTACTGAAGAGGAAATCAATATGGACGCAGACGAGCTTGCGTCTGAACGTCTTAATGCAGACCAGCTCGAGCGCTATAATGCTATCCGCGCTGAAAAAGAGCAGTACTTCAACACTCGCATCAAGGTAATCATCGGAAGCGACCCCAGACCTAAAGAGGTTGAAGTCGCCGGACATAAGGTGACCAGAGCATGCCAGTGCAATATAATTATGGTCAGCGGTATGTATGATGACCTGGGCGCCGGTGCCACTTGGAATAAGGATGGCACAACCACCGAAGCTGTAATGGGCGGCGTCAATATCGCTCATTGGTATAAAGCTTCACTGGATGGGTCCGAGCTCACGGATATCGGCTCAATGGATACTGAAACCATCCTGAACAACAAAGAACTGGCAACTGTCCTCCAGAACAAAAACGCACGTATGGTCTGCTACGCTCCTGTTGACCACTGCGGTCTTTATTTCAGCCATGAAGCTATAAGACTTTACCTGGAGACCATATCTCAGGCCCTGAACTACAACAGGGGTAATCTGACCGACCCCTCTACCGTGCCTCTTGCAAACACAAGCCAGACATGGCTTCTCCGCGCTTTCTGCAACTTTATAGCCATGTGCGCTATGGTCGGCATGATATTCCCCATTGTCGGCTTGCTTATTAAAACTAAGTTCTTCTCTGGCATCATTGCAAAGTCAGCGGAAGATGAAGCTCCCGCAGAACTATCCAAGAACGGCAAGATAGCTTACTGGATATTTGGCGCAGTCACCATAATACTGACCTTCCTTGCCCTGCGTCACGCCAATAATGACCTGCCTCCTCACTGGGCGGGCGGCTTTACAAAAAAGCTTCCTCCCAATATC
>FZPS01000168.1_pt30 | contig 17232 bp, 15 predicted proteins | sample 1817821 | NCBI WGS metagenome assembly FZPS01 (sample SAMEA104158645, study PRJEB21678) | metagenome | place: Germany | collected 2015-04-21
CATTACTTATCTTTTTTATTTCTTCTGTAACCTCTTCTTCCCTATCAGTTAAAGACTTTTCAATATTTTCTGCCATTTCTGCTATCTTTTCAATTCTCTTATATTCCTCTGGAAGATCTAAAGTTTCAAGAACTTTTATATTGTCCTCATTCAACTTTAGAATATTTTCCAAGTAATTATTTACAGCCTTTTCAAGATTATCTGCAGCTTGTCTGATTTTTTTAGTGTCATCAACACTCTCTAGGTTCATATCTTCCTCTAAAACTTTCATTGATTCTTCCTCAAAAGTGTTCACGATATCATTCAAGGCTAGATAATATTCCTTTTCAGTATCTATTAAGGCTACAAACTTCCCGTAATCTTTTTCACTGTAGCTTTGATCATCTTCATCTAGTATCCCACTAAATGCTTTCCTATCAAGATCAGCGATTTCTTTGAAAGCCTTCTTAAATTGAGGCTTTGTATTTTTACTTTCTAACTGCTTTAAATTTTTATTTTTTACCTGCTTTTTAAGATTACTGCAACCCATAGTGGCTAAAACCATTATTATTGCTAATGAAAATAATAATAGTTGCCTCAAAGTCCTTTTCTTTCCCATTCTTAATCCCCCTAAATCTTTTTCATGTTATGTGTAATAATTTGTAACATTTTGCTACACATGCTATATCCCATTATATTCCTACACCATTTGAGTGTCAACTTTTGTTTCCCTTGTGTTTATTTAACAGTAAATTAAGGCCCCTAAGGCTTATTTCAAGAATAAGAGCTACTAGTCCTATAAGAGCAAGAAAAAACTTACTATTGATTTTCCCTTTTTCCTTTTGCCCTTTACTATTTTGCTTAACTTCTTCATTCTCTTTCTCTTCACTTCTTTCATAATCGTTGCTATTTTCAGAAGACTTTTTTTCTTCATTGTCTATCTCTTCATTGTTACCTGGAGTATTATTATTACTTTCGTCTACTGATGTTCCTTCTTTATTGCTTACACTATCTTCTTTATCTCCTGCAGTATTGCCTGTTGATCCATTGCTAGTTGAACCATTAGCAGGTTTATTTCCCCCTGTCCCTAGATTTGAAGCGGGATCAGCACTTCCTCCTGGGCTGGTATTAGGTTTATCTTCACCTGGCTGAGGGGAGTTTTGTTCCACTGCAGAAACTTTTCTATAAGAAATGAAATCATAGTTAATATCCTCAATAGAACTATCTACAAGATCTATCCTCATATTATATTCATTATTTAATTCCTTTTGAAAAGCTTTAGCGTTGATAAAGTATTCAGCTTTTTTAAGAACCTTTGCCTTAAAGACCACAAGAGTCCCCTCTCCAGAATAACCATCATTTTCGCCTACTGCAGTAAAAATATATCTTGCTATGTCTTTGGGTACTCCATTGTCAGTTGGCAAGGTTTTCTGTTCAAAATTAGTTACGCCTTCTTTATTTAATAAGCTTCCTTTTTCTATGCTAGTAATCTGTAAGATTGTATTATCAAATTTAAAGCGTATATCTCCAGCATATAAATTCCTAAGATTCTTGCCATATACAGAGATCTCAATTTCCTTTCCAAGGTCAAATTCCCCTGAAACCTGAGCTTCAAGCTGGGCTTTCTCATTAGCCTGAACCTTTACTTGCACTGGAGCTGATAAAAATATGATGAGCATAATAGTTAGTAAGCTTAAAATCTTTTTCATTGGTCTCCCACTCTCTATTTTTCATTATTCTACATATGCTTATTACAATTATATCACTAATTTCTATGGCCTCATATAAGGAAAAGACGCTTTTCGCTGTGTTTCCAGCAAAAAACGTTTTTTATCATATTAAACCGCAGAGCCATTATACCAATATTCATACTTTAGAAAATACAAACTTTCTATCTTTGTTGGCTTACCCATTATGCTTTTCACCTCAGCATCGGTAGACCCTACTTTCACATATTTGGTAGGCTTAACTACAGGAGCAGGAGGAGTTGTTGGTGGTTTTTTATGTTGGGTATTCTGTTTAGATTCAGTTTTTGTTTGCTTCTCAGATTCTTTTTTCTTAACTTTTTCTTTAGTATCATTATTACTTACTGAATCCTTCTCTATTTTCTCTGGCAACTCTAATTCAGATTTATTAGTATCTATCTTATTATTTATATCATTATCTGAGTTATCTGGATTATTTTCTGTATTTATTACTTCTTCATTTTCAGTTAAGGGATTACTAACTGTACTATCTTTAACATTTTTTGATTCTGTATTTGCTAAAGCTGTCTGTCCTATTTCTTTCTTTGCTTCAGGATACCTAACCGCTACTATTACAACAGTTCCTACTAATAGAATAATAATTGCCACAATTGAAATCATGAACCTTTTTCTCTTACCCAACGCTACTATCTCCCAAATTTAAATTACACCAATACAATAAAACTCTTATTGTGCATATAAATATATGCATTAGTTTATTCTATAATTTTACATTATATCTCAATTTATTGCAAGCGGTGCTTTTAGAGATTTTCATTTTGCTTGTTATTTACTTGTATTATTGATTATATAGGTATGTTTTGAAATTAAATATACATACTTATAGAAAGATAAGTAAACTTTGTGTTAATGGAAAATTAAATGGAGAAATTTAGGCAAACAAAAGTGGAGAATATTTTAAATTTAACCGACAAACTTACCTCCAGCTGCATATCTTATATATAGAATGTATGTTTGGAGGATGATAAAATGAAACACTATGAAATGGAAGCTGCTGTTAGAAGAGCAAGAAGTGGAAACAAAGAGGAATTAATAAAAATACTAGATAGCTTTAAATCCTACATTTATAAAACTGCCAGCAAGTATAGTATTAAAAATTACGATATGTACGACCTGCTACAAGTAGCATATGTAGCCCTAATCAATGCTGTGGCTAAATATAGGGTTGGCTCCAACACCTTTACATCCTACGCCATGATTAGCATACAGAATGCTATGAAATTAACCTTACGTAATAACGGAAACAGCAGCAGCGAATTAAGCTTAAACGCTCCAATGACTTCAGAAGATGGTGACTCTATAGAATTCTTAGAAATGCTTCAAAATGATGAGGACATAGAAGAAAAGGTTATAAAGACCCTGCAATACGGCCATCTAAGAAAGGCTATAGCCAAGCTTCCTGCTGACGAACAAGAGCTGGTAATAATGGTCTACTACAATAGATGTCCATTAACAGTCTATGCTAAAAAGAATAATATTAGTTATATAACTGCTCTTAGAAAGAGGGATAGAATTCTGGATAGACTAAAGAAATCCCTATAAAATTTAAAGATTTTTACTAAAAGATTGGGCTGTGACGCTAAATAAATTAGTGCCACAGCTCTCTTATTTTTCTATTAACTTACTTTCTCTTTATGAGTTTTTCTTTTAGATTATAACTCCTATTTAAACTCATTGGCAAACTTTTCTGCTAGCTTATCATATGTATAATGATCTAAAAGGTAATTTATTGATTTATCCTTTATACCATCAATCTGGCTAGCATCCAGCTTAACTAGCTCTTCTATAATTTTAGCTATAGATTCAGGATCTTCTGCCACAGCCTGGAAGGCCACCTTACTATAGTGTAAGGGACTGTGTTCAGTATCCAAAGCACTGATTATGGGTTTTCCTACCAACATATAATCATAAATTTTGTTGGCTGACATTCCATAATTATATAGCCTGCTTTTTTTACTTCCTATGTAAAGCCCATCCATTTCTGAAAGGGTGTTATGGATTTCCTGCTTCTTTATTGAGCTAAAGAAATAAACCTTATCTAAATTATTATCTTCCTTGTACTTAAGTAAGCTTTCTTTTTCTATACCGTCACCAATTATTATAAAGGCGATTTTCTTATCTTTTAACAGTTCTGCTGCTTTAATTAAGTCCATGATAGCATTGGAAACAGAAATTCCTCCTGCATAGCCTACTACAAAGTTCCCTTCACTATGTAGCTGGTCTATTTTAGCCTTTATTTTCTCATTTGCCGGTGGTAAGCTGCTGGTATCTGCAGACACAACCCCGTTTGGAACTGTGACAATTAGGGTATTTACATTTAAAGTATCTACATATGGCTTTATATTAGGCAGTATGGAAACTATACAATCAGACTTCCTATAAGCGGATTTTTCTGCTGCTGCCATAACTTTAATGAAGGGATGATTTTTACTGTAGCCTCCAAGCTCCATAGGAGTTAAGGGCCATAGATCATGAACCTCATGTATAAGCTTTGCTTTGGCATACTTGGCAATTTTCTGGCCTGCGTAGGTATCAAAAGGATAAGTAGAAGAGCAGATAACCACATCTGGCTTATATTTTTCCGCCATATATTTAGCCCTTCTCTTTAGCTTGGAAACAAACTGTATCATACTGATTATTCTAGCAACTCCGTTTCCCTGGTATCTACTGGTCTTGATCCAGCAGTAGTTTATACCCTCTACATTACTTTCCTCAAAATCCTTACTAATTTCAGGATTCACCTTTCTTAGGTGAGAATAATCTGCTGCTACCATAGTTGTATTGTAACCTTTTTTCTTCCACTCTCTAGCCAAATAAAAAGGCCTAAATTCCATTCCATGAATATCTGAACCTGCATAATGATCAATATATAATATATTCATTTATTATTACACCAATCCTTGATTTTAGTTTTGAAAAATTAGTAAATTTTGTATTTTACCGCTTTTATTATACTTTATAATTGGCTATTTGTCCATAGCATGTGTATTGCAGCAATAACGCATTCCTCTAAGTTTTTAGCCAATTTAACACATCTTATTATGTATAAATATTTTATAAAAACCAGGAGCTGAGCTGCTACTTAAGGTAACGGCTCAGCTCTTTTGCATATTATGAACTCTAACTGCAAATTTCTAACTGCTAATTTACCTTGGCACTGATTATCCCAGTTTTATCTTTGCTAGATTTAACCCTATAAACTACATTTTGCTTTTTAGTATTACTGCTGCCAGCCTTGGTTTCTACCAACTCCTGGGAAACCCTTATGTCAAACTCTTCATTGCCTACGTAGTTTATTTCCAGTAATGCAAAGTTAGTGAATTGAATAGTAACTTTATCTTTCTTATAACTATCAAGCTGTTTTTTTATTTCATTATAGAAAGGACTATCTTTAACAATTAATTGTCCTAATACATCTATAGTTCTACCACTATTAACTGTGATAGGATATAGCACTGAAAAGTTATTAACAACTTCCTCTGCAAAGGCACTATCAGGCTTTACTGTTTCCTCTGGGGGTTGGTCTTCTTTTACTTCCTCTTCCTTTTTTTCTTCTTCCTCTGGTTCTTTGCTAACCCCTTCAACATTTTTTTCCTCTTCTTGCTTTTTATTTTCATCCTCTTTCTTTTCATTATCTTCAGGATTTTTCTGAGCCACATCCTTTATATCAGGAGACTTTCTATTGCTATTAGTAGTAGTCTTGTTCCCCAACAGCTTTAAAGCACCGTAATAGGAAGTTGCACCTACGATAGCTATCAGCAAAATCCATAGCAGTATACCTCTGTTTTTCTTTTTCCTTCTTCTTCTCTTAGCCAAAATATGCACCTTCCTTTCTTTCGTTTATTCTCCAGCACTTAAAGAATAGTCATACATTTGAAGAGCATCTTCACACTCGTTTACAAATCTGTTCTTAAGGCTTTTAACTATAGCACCATTTTGATCGTATCCAGAAAAATAAATTTCTGTTTTTGATCTTTGAGCATATATTTTTTGAATAATTTCCCTTTCATCACCATAGCTTTCTTCTATAGCAGTACTAATAACTCCTGGCAAGGCAGCATCAACCTTATTAGTAGCTCCTCCCACACCATGATGAACGGCAGTAGACCACACTGCATTTCTAAAGGCAAAACTGTAAGTATTAAAATCTATCTTATATCTGTTTTTGAGGGCGGACACAGCTCTATCGTAATACATCATTTTAGTGTATTTATGCTGAACGCTGTAAAATTCATGATAGTGATTGGTAGCTAAGTACTTCCAAGCTTCATCAAATTTTTCGCCATTTTTATTACCATCAGCTACCCAGCCTGCATTCAAAATATCAAAGAAGGCTTTGTTCTGTTCTTCCAACCAATAAAAGAAAGTTGTTAAAGTCCCCCCCCTATTAGTAGAAAACTGCCAAGCCCCATAGGACTTTCCTCCCAAGTCACCTTTAGTGTTAGATATGGTTCCAGGATCTCCATTAGACTCATACTTTTCAGAAAGGACTCCTAGATGATTCCACATTCTATCATCATTCATTACTATAATATAGTAGGCAGATACATAGCCTATTTGCTCCTTGCCGTTAGCTCTATATATTGCCTTGTACCAGGTGGAACCATTATTAGAGGTTCTATCTATAATATCTAGTTTTGTGCCTTTGGGTAGAGCTGCCAACAAGGCATGTGATGTAGAAGGTCCTTGTCTAAAACTTAGAGTACTGCTTACATCTACAATTCCTACTATTGGTGTTTCCATATCCTTTTTGTTTCTACCCTCTGTTGTTATGGCATAAAGTCTATTTTCATCTCTTGAATTGGTATAGTATATCCAACCTGCGTCTACAGATATCTTTGCATTGGCTAAACTTAGTCCAACCTTTTCACCACTTATACTAGTTCTGCCTGTGCCATCTACCTTAACCTTATAAAGGCTACCATCAGATTTCAGACTATAATATATAAATCCATCCTTAACGTTTATAGCCATTACTACATCATCAACAATCTTCTTGCTAGCTTTATTCTGTAAATTAAGTGAGTATATTTTATTATCTCCAGCATTTACATAATATATTACACCCTTTTCATAGGCATAATTAACTACCGAAACAGAACTAAACAACTCATTGTTTTTACCATCTATATCTACCCTATAGATCTTCATTCCCTTAGCAGAATTAGAATAATATACATTGTCTCCTCTTACAAAGAATCTTCCAACAGTGTCCGGAGTAACTCTTATCTTTTCCGTTCCATCTGTATTAATTCTATAGGCCCTGTAATCTGTCTTAGATTTATAAAAGAGCTTATCACCAGAAGCTATAAGATTCTCTGCAGATTCATTTAAAAGCAGCCTTCTGTCGCTGCCATCTGTTTTCATAGAATAAATCTTATTTTTATCTGATGTATTGATGTAATAAATCCTGTTACCTATTACATTTATACTTTCTACTGCCTCATTAGTAAGTCTTATCCTATTTTCACTGTTAAGTTTCGACCTATATAGTCTACCGCCATCTTGAGTGTTTCTATAATACAACCAATCATTATCATAAGCTACCAAGGCTGAATTAAGAGTATTACTAGGACTATTCCCTTCTGCGTAATATCCATTATCCTCGTGCAAGGGGTTAAAACTTGCAGATATAGCCGTCATATCATATATATCTACAACACCATCTGAATTCACATCAAACTGGGTAGAACTACCATTATAATTGAATTTTACCCTTAAGTAATCTGCCCTATCTATAACCCCGTCACCGTTTACATCTAACTTTAAATTCGGCGCTGCATGACTTATGTAGGAATTTGATGCTAATACACTACAAGCTACGACTAAAACAATGTTTTTAATACAATTTTTTCTGTTAATTTTCATGTGTACCTCCAAATCCTCATAGAAATCCATGTGCTTATGTACATTATACTATTTAATTCTACATTTTTTAATAATAAAATCAAAAAAATTTATGGAAAACATGATACAATGTTATTAACATAATAATGGGGGAATAATGATGAAAAACTGCGAACAGAGAGATCTTGCCATTGACACTGCCAAAGGCCTCCTTATCATACTTGTAGTATTGGGGCATTCAGGATTTCCATATAAGAATTATATTTATTGGTTTCATATGCCTGCTTTTCTTTTTATAAGCGGAATGCTGTTTAAGGAAATTAATAGCCTTAAAGAATTAATCTTCTACATAAAAAAAAGAATTTTTCGTTCATTAAGCTACTATATATTATTTTTATTACTATTTTCATTAATAGAACCCTACTTTTTTACTATAGTCTATGATAGAAAATACATTTACAATCACCTGATAGGGGGCAGAGCTATCGGTGGCATACATGGGGTCTTTTGGTTTATTACCTGCCTACTAATTACACAGGTGGCCTTTGCTTTTTTAAACTTTATAACAAAATCCAAGATAATAACCATGGTGGTTATTTTGATATGCTATACTTTAGCCCACATTGAGTCTCATTATTTTCTAGTATCAGATAAAATTATCAACTATCCTTTTAATGCAGATGTAGCCCTTTTCGCAACAATGTTTTTCGGTTTAGGTTATTTTTTAAAGAAACCTATAAAAAAAGCCTTAACCATCAGCAAAATAAAACTTATTCCTGTAGCTCTATTCATTAACCTGCTTTGCCTACTTCCTGTATACATGAACTATGTAGGTAAGCTAAATTATGTATTAGATATGAAGTACAGTGTATATAACAGTTTTTTATTAGATTTATTAATACCTTTACTTTATACATTAGCCATTATTGTAAATAGTTACCTTTTAAACAAATTGAAAACCTTTAGTTTTATAGGCAAGTACTCCCTATGGATTATGTACTTACATTTACCTATGAACTATATATTAAGAAAAAACCTCATATATCATTGGAAGCCAACATTTATTATAGGTATCCTTGGCCCTATAGCCCTTGTATTGTTAGTATCTTTACCATTGAGATGGTTTCAGGGTAAATCTAATAATAATTCTTTATAATTCCATGAATACCATGTTAAATATTAAGAAGTTCCTTGAATTATTCTATACTTCAAAGCTTGTTTATACTATAATATTATTATGATGCTAACTGTAGCCAGTATTTTAGAAGGGTGTATATTACACTAGGAAAAAATAAAAAGGAGGAAGAACTTTTGAAAAAAACTAAACATTTTAAACTATTAAGTCTACTATGCTGCTTTTTGCTTCTATCAGTTTTAATTTCTAGGGATCACTTTGCTTACGCTGCAAGTACCGTTCCTTCTATAAGTTATACTACCAGCAAAACAAAAGTTTACACTGGAGACCAATTTGATATTAATGTAAATATAAATAATGTCACTGACTTATACGGTGCTTCAATAGATTTTCAATATGACCCTAGCTTAATAAAAGTTCTAGATATTAGAAAAGGCAGTGTCTTTGGTTCCGCTAAAGTAAATAGCAGTATATTACAACGGAAGGATTCTACTGGATACATAAGCTTTTATACAAGCCTTATAGGCTCTGTTTCTGGCATCAACTCAACAAAGAGCACAGTCTTTGTAATAAAGGTGCAGGCTTTAAAAACTGGTGCTTTTTCATTAAAAACCATCAGCACCAATGACAATCTTCAAGCAAATGGCAACAATGTAAGAATAAAATTAGCTAATTCAAAACTTAGTAACAATACAATCAATTATACTGCTAATAACAGCACTATTAACATCGGTGGAGTCTCTACAATATCTTACACTGGTTCTAACAGATACCAAACTGGTTTGTTAGTATCTAAAGCAGGCTGGAATCAATCGGATTATGCAATATTAGCAAGCGGACAGAACTTCCCTGACGCCTTATGTGCTGCACCATTGGCTGGAAAATATAATGCTCCAATACTATTAACACCATCAAAGACATTAGATGCAGGAGTTTCAGCAGAAATCACTAGACTTAAGGTTAAAACTGTATTTATAATCGGTGGTTCAAGTTCTATATCGCCTGCTATAGAAAGCAACTTAAAATCTAGAAAGATTAATGTTGTTCGACTCGCTGGACAAAACAGATTTGAAACTTCCTTAGCTATTGCTAAGCAATTAGGAGATCCAAAGGAAGCTATTGTGGTAAACGGATTAAACTTCCCAGATGCACTTTCAATTTCAGCTTATGCGGCTTCCAATAATGTTCCTATACTATTAGCAACTAAGGATAGAATAGACCCAGCAGTTAGTAACTATATTAAGAGCAAGAAATCAATAACTAAAACTTATATTGTAGGTGGAACAGCTGTTATTTCCTCAAATTTAGAGAAATCTCTACCTAAACCGACTAGATTTTCAGGTGCTACTAGATACGATACAAATCTAGCAGTACTAAAGGGTTTGAACTTTGACTTCTCAAATACCTTTGTAGCTTTAGGCACAGACTTCCCAGATGCATTAGCTGGTTCAGCCATAGCCGCAAAAACTAATTCACCAACAGTATTAATACAGCCTAATATGCCTTCAAATGTAGTATCTGAAATGAATAAGATGAAATCTCAAGTAGGCATAAAGCACTTGCTAGGAGCTGCTGGTAATCACAAAAACTTTGTAGATAGTGTTTTATTTAAATAATAAAAAAGCGGATTATGATTGATTTCATAATCCGTTTTTTCGTCCATTGTAATTGTCACCTATACTGGCAAATTAAACTTATTATAACACTTTTATATATGCGACAAAATAATACTAACTTATTTAATTATTTTTAAATTTGTTGTATACTCAATATGTATTTATCGCTAACCTAAACGAAAGAAGGTGTGCTATGGCTAAAAATCCCAAGGATAAGATAAGTTCTAATCAGGAAGATTTCTTGCAACAGCGGCCAAGGGCAAATAGAAGAACAAGTTCTAATAGAGATGCTAAGTACAACAAGAACAAGAGCATGTTAAGAAGAAAAAGAAGAAGAAGGAGAAAATTTGTCTTCTTTTGTATTTCCATGTTCCTTTTATTTCTTTCAGGTTTTTCCTTTACTTACGCTGGCCTATTATTTGCAAAAATCAACACCCAAGAGCTACCAACAGATAATAAATCTTTAGGTATTTCAGAGGAAGAATTAAAGGATATTCAAAACAGAATAGGCAAAGGGGAAATTATGAACATTGCCCTTTTTGGTATAGATACTAGAGATCCAGCAGAGCAAACCCGTTCTGATTCCATCATGATTGCTAGCATAGACTACAAGCATAACAAGATTAAACTTTCTTCCGTCTTGAGAGATACCCGTGTTCAAATAGATGGACATGGTATGGATAAAATTAATCATGCCTACGCTTACGGCGGCCCTGAACTAGCAGTAAAAACACTAAATCAAAACTTCGGTTTAGATATTAGAGAGTTTGTTACAATTAACTTTTGGGGGCTAGAAGAAATTATTGATGGCTTAGGGGGTATAACCCTTGATGTAAAAAAGAATGAAGTAAATGAAATTAATAAGTTTATCAAAGAACTTTGCGATATAGATAAGAAAAAATATACCCCTATAAAGAAAAGTGGGGAGCAAGTCCTAAATGGTAGACAAGCAACCGCCTATGGCAGAATAAGATATGTAGGTAATGGTGACTTCGAGCGAACTGAAAGGCAAAGAAAAGTTCTTGATCAAATCTTCAAAAAGATTGTTAATGCTGGGGTAACCCAATATCCAAAAATAGTTGATTCTATCCTACCTCACATTACTACAAGCTTTAGTAAGACAGATATCCTGGCAATAGGAACTCAATTCCTAACCTCTGGCATCAAGAAAATTGACCAAGCCCGTTTCCCTGTCAATGGTTACTGGGACAATCTAAAGCTAAGGGGTATAGACTATATAGAACCGGACATGGACAAAACAAAAGGGCAAATTAAAGACTTTATTTATGATGATGTAAAGCCAGACCCCCTATACTAGTAGGAAAAAAGAAGCAGAATCCAACTGCTTCTTTTTTTATTTCACTACCTTTTTTCCTTGCATTTTACTTTGTTTAACTTTATTATTAATATGAGCTAACAGTTAACAAATGGAAAACACAATAATAAGGAGGCTCTTTTAATGTTATTCAGTTCAATAAAATATTTAATATTTTTTCCTACAGTTGCACTAGCTTATTTTATTTTACCACAAAAAATACGTTGGCTCTGGCTACTAATAGCTAGCTATTTCTTTTACATGGTCTGGAATCCTAAATATGCTATACTACTAGCCTCAACAACCCTTGTTACATATTTAGCTGGTATTTTAATTGATAGGGCTAAAAAGTTAGAAGACGAAAAGAAGTCTAAGCTAATTCAAAAGCTTATAATAGCTACTAGTAATAGCTACTAGCTTGATTTTTAATTTTGGTATCTTATTTTTATTCAAATATTATAACTTCTTTACAGGAAGCTTAACAAGACTTCTATCTTTACTGAATATATCTGTTAGCATTACTAGGTTTGATTATTTATTACCTGTTGGTATATCCTTTTATACCTTCCAGGCTATAAGTTATGTAATAGATGTATATAGGGGAGATGTTAAAGTTGAAAAGCATTTAGGCAAGTACAGCTTGTTTGTATCCTTCTTCCCTACTTTGTTGTCAGGACCGATCCAAAAGTCAAAAGATTTCCTCCATCAGTTTGATGAGAAACACCATTTTGATTATGACCGTATTAAGGGCGGTCTATACTTAATATTTTGGGGCTTGTTCCAGAAGCTCATGGTAGCGGATAGAGTAGCTATTTTGGTTAATACTGTTTATTCCACTCCCGGCAAATATAAAGGTTTTGAAATTATAATAGCCACTGTTTTATACGGCTTTCAAATTTACTGTGATTTTAGTTCCTACTCGGATATAGCTAGAGGTAGTGCAGAGATTTTAGGCTTTAGGGTAACAAAAAACTTTAATCAACCTTACTTTTCAAAATCTATCAAGGACTTTTGGCGAAACTGGCATATTAGCCTTAGCACCTGGTTTAGAGATTATTTATATTTCCCACTAGGAGGCAGCAGAAAGGGAAAATACAGAACATACATTAATCTAATGATAGTTTTTCTAATCAGTGGCCTTTGGCATGGGTCTGCTTTTAATTTCATAATCTGGGGTGGTTTACATGGACTTTATCAGATTATAGGCTATGTGACTAAGAACGCTAGAACTAAAATTATTAATATACTCCGTATTAAGACCGAGGTCTTTAGTTATAGGCTGTTTAGAGTTTTAACAACCTTTATTTTAATAGACTTTGCATGGCTGTTTTTCAGAGCAAGCTCTTTTTCCAGCGCCTTGTTATTAATTAAGAATAGCTTTTATTTCAACCCATGGATATTTACAGACGGTTCTATATATAAATTAGGTCTAGATGCCAAAGAGTTTACAGTAGCAATACTTTCCATAGGAATAATTTTTATAATAGATCTATTACAGAGAAGAAAAGATGTTAGGTCACTTTTGTCCAATCAAAACTTAATTTTCAGATGGATCTTCTATTTAGTTTTTATAGTAGGACTTATGATATTTGGAATGTATGGACCTTCATACAGCCAGCAACAATTTATATACTTCCAGTTTTAGTATAGAACTTTAAATTAAAAAAATAAAAAGTAGGGATGCCCCAATAAAATATGGTGGCTTCCCTATTTCTTTTACTTTAATATTTTCTTGATTTCTCCTTGGTATTTTTCGTAATCCTTATTCCACTGTTCATAGTTTTCATCATTTCTATGGTCTTCCAGCTCATAATTATCTTTTAGATATTGGCCAAAATGTTCTGTAACCTTTATTGAACCCCAGAAGTTTACGTGTCCTGCATTAAACATGTCGTTTTTGAAATCAAAGTCTATTTCTTCAAATTTATTATTATAATTTATAAAAGGAATCTTATTTTCCTCTGCTATCTCTGCAATCTTATTATACATTTTTGTTGGTTCTTCATGCCAGTTAGAATGACCTTTAGTGCTAGTATAATCATAAGGGGCATTAACTAGAATGAGATTAAAACCCTCTTCTTTTGATAGTTCTATAATTTTGTTTAAGTATTCTTCTGACTTTTTGGGCAGTTCTGCAGTTTCTTTGGTATTTATATCAGAATTTGTATCCTTGCCATACTTTTCTTTACCGGCACCATAACCTTTCATAAAGTAGGAGCTTTCGTAATCGTACTGAAAGTCCTTCTGATTTAACTCTTTCCACCTACTATGGTATTTAATTATTGGAAACAAGTAACTAGCCCATTGGCTTTTAGGAGTACAGCTCAATACCGCTTCTATTTTATTCTTCGAAAACTTCATATTATCTAATACATATCTGATGTAACCTTCCTGGCCATGTTCTGCCGTTAAACCTAAGTAGTATACTTCTATCACAACTATTGGACTTGAATGTTCCTTTAAAAATTCCTTTAATAGATAGTAGGCTACATCTATTGGCTGACCTCCAGTACCATAATTAAAGCTTGTTATTCCATGGTTTTTCCATAAAATATTTGGGTTAATCAAACCATTCATATGACTGGATCCAAATAAGGCTACATCATATTGGTTCTTGTTATCGTCGTACAAACCCTGATAGAGTTTAGCTCTATGACCTACTTTTATCACAAATATTGGATTTATCACCATCAATATTAGGGCTAAGCTTGCAAGTAGAATTAAGGACTTATATATGGCTTTCTTAATCATTGTACTTCCCCTCATAGTATTTTCTATTTGTTCATTAAGCTACCTACTTGGAGTTTTCCATTAGTTTTTCTAATATTCCTTCCAATTTTCTTGTAATAGCCTCCCTGGAGTAATTAGCTATAACATAACGTCTACCACTTTCTCCTAGAGACTTTCTTAGCTCTTTATTATTATACAACATTAATACAGCTTTCGCTATTTCTTTTGCATTTTCTGGTTCAACATTTATGCCTGCCTGGGCCTTTTCAATTAGCTCCTTAGCCTCTCCCTCTACAGCCATTACTATAGGCAATTCTGAAGCTAGTGCTTCAAACATTTTAGAAGGCAAGGCACCTTTGAAGAGATCAAGCTTTTTCAAAGGTATTACTTTTAGGGATTCATTTTAAAGATTTTTTACTGCCGTTGCTGTAGGGGCGAATAAAAAAGTGGAAATATGATCTGTTAAGATTCTATTTTGCTCCTCTGGCATTGCCATATTAAAGCTTCTAAGTCCTGCCTCTACATGGGCTACAGGAATAAGTAGCTTGCTGGCAGCTAGTGCTCCTGCTAAGGTGGAATTTACAAGTACTAGATCTGGTTTTTCCTTTAAGTATAGCTCTTCCAATGCTATGAGCATCTCCCCAGTTTGTTTTCCATGGGCTCCTGAGCCTACCCCTAGGTTATAGTCCGACTTTGGTATCCCTAATTCATCAAAGAATACTTTTGACATATTCTCATCGTAGTGTTGGCCTGTATGAATTAGAATTTCTTCATGTTTTTCTCTCAATAGCTTAGAAACTGCTGAAGCCTTTACGAACTGTGGTCTTGCACCAATAACAGTAATTATCTTCATTACTTGTTCTCCCTTCATAATTTCTCTTTACCTAATCTTAAAGTACAATAAAAGCCCTTAGAAGGGCTTTTAAGATTAAGTCTATAATTTGTATATCTTTTCTCTACCCTTCATTACATCTTTGGTTGCATTTCTTGTGTCATAAACTAACCTTGCTCTTTCTACAATTTCTTCATATGGATAGCAGCTATGATTAGTAGTTATTATAACTATGTCTGCATCATCTATATGATCTTTCCAGTTTATTGTTTTCTCCATTTCTCCCCTATACTTATATTCAGCTATATATGGGTCGTCAACAAATATATTTGCTCCATGCTTGTGAAGATGTTCCATAACCTTTAAGGTTGGAGATTCTCTATAGTCATCTATATCATTCTTATAGGCAACACCTAGAAGAAGAACCTTGGCCCCATTCATGGCCTTTTTTTCCTTATTTAAAAGTTTCATTGCATTATCAACTACAAATTCTGGCATAAAATCGTTTATTTCTGCTGAAGTTTCTATTAATCTTGTATGATAGTCATATTCTTTAGCCTTCCAAGATAGATACATAGGGTCTAGTGGGATGCAGTGACCACCTAAACCTGGTCCTGGATAAAAGGCCATAAAACCATAAGGCTTAGTTTTTGCAGCCTCTATTACTTCCCAAACATCAATGCCCATTCTGTTACATAAGATAGCCATTTCATTTGCTAAGGCTATATTTATATTTCTAAATGTATTTTCTAAAATCTTTTCCATTTCAGCAACAGCAGGGGATGAAACTTCTTTAACATCTCCATCTAATACACTTCTGTAAAGTGCTGCAGCTACTTCTGTACAATCAGCAGTACAACCACCAACTACCTTAGGAGTGTTTTTAGTTTTAAATTGCTTATTGCCTGGATCCACTCTTTCAGGAGAAAAAGCAATAAATATGTCTTCACCTACTTTAAGTCCACTCTTTTCTAATATTGGTCTAACAACTTCTTCTGTTGTACCAGGATATGTAGTACTTTCTAGGACTACTAACATTCCTTTATGGGCATATTTAGCTATACTTTCTGTAGAACTAATTACATAGGATAAATTAGGCTGTTTATAGATATCAAGGGGTGTTGGTACACATATGGAAACTGCATCTACTTCCTTAACGAAACTAAAGTCACTTGTTGCCTTTAGCGTACCAGCCTCTACTAAATCCTTCAGATCTGAATCTACTATATCTCCTATATAATTTTCACCACGATTTACCATTGCAACCTTTTGATCCTGAACATCAAATCCTATAACTTGAAAGCCTGCTTTTGCCTTCTCTACTGCTAATGGCAGCCCTACGTATCCAAGACCAACAACTCCAAGTTTAGCTTTTTTATTTTTTATCTTTTCTAAAAGCTCATCTTTAATTATTGACATACTTTACCTCCTATTGATTGTCAGAAAATAAATTCTTGCTATAAATATTATACTTTTAATATTTTCTCCTGTCTAGAACTGGTATCTAACACTGACCTTAGACTCATATCCATAGCTCTACTCTATACTAGGCTTATAAGTTGGCACAACCTTTTGCAGCAACTCATAAATCTTTTCCTTATCTTCATGAATAACTCTTTCAAAATCACTAATGGATTTCTTTATAAAGTCAAACTCATACTTCATAGGCTTCTCGATGAATATTTTATTATGATTAGCAGTTGTTAATGCTATTTCGCTCATGAGCAACTCCTCGTAAAGCTTTTCTCCTTTTCTTAAGCCTGTGTACTTAATTTTTATATCTTCATCTGGCTTTAAACCAGATAAAACTATAAGATCCCTAGCTAAATCTGCAATTTTTACTGGATGGCCCATATCTAAAACAAAAATTTCTCCTCCAGCGGCCATGGCTCCTGCCTGAAGTACTAACTGAGCAGCTTCAGGTATGGTCATAAAAAACCTATTAATTTCCGGATGAGTTACAGTCACAGGCCCACCTTTGGCAATTTGCTCCTTAAACAAAGGAATTACAC
>FZPS01000009.1_pt128 | contig 17230 bp, 21 predicted proteins | sample 1817821 | NCBI WGS metagenome assembly FZPS01 (sample SAMEA104158645, study PRJEB21678) | metagenome | place: Germany | collected 2015-04-21
CCACAACTAAAATAGATATTTCTCAGTTAAATTCTGGCAGCTTATACAATTCCATTACAGATGGCACTCTTACTGTTACTTTCAGCAATCCTGTAGAAAAGCTGGGGCCTGTTCCTGATGGTTGGGTTACTTGGTCATCTCCACCAGAGTCAGAAAGTGCTAATCCAGACGTTTTGTATCGCGAAGGAAATAATCTCACCATGATTCTGTCGTCCCCGGTAACCATCTTCGGATTCGAGCTCGAACCATTCTTTTTTGGATTGCAGAACATTACTGTAGATTTTTACAATAACAACACCCTGCTTGACAGCATTTTTCGAATGGTCAACGGCAATGCAGGAGCCAGGCTGATTGCATTAGAGAGCACTCCCCCGGATCTCCCGATCAACCGTGTAGTGATCACTGCACCGGACCAATTTGCCATCGCTCAGGTGCGCTACCAGATGGATCAGGGAATTAACGAGACGCTGCTGCTCTTAGCTTTACTGTTTTTGATTCTGCTCCTTGCGTTATTATTACTCTAACCAAAGACATTGAACAAGAGTCTCAAGCTGCATAGAAGGGTTTATAACTATCACTCCAAGAGGGAGGTGAATAACTAATGAATAACTTAACTGCTCACGTACAAGCTGCACCAGCTCCAGCACAGATTATACAGCCAACAGCCATCAGCCCAATTACTAACCCTGATCAAGCGTACCTAGATGCCACTACCAAAATTGATATTTCTCAACTAGATTTTGGCAGCATGCACAATTCTATCACTGACGGCACTCTGACTGTTACTTTCAGCGACCCTTTAGAGAAGGCGGGCCCTGTTCCCACTGGTTGGGCTACCTGGTCATCTCCACCGGAGTCAGAAAGTGCTAATCCAGACGTTTTGTACCGCGATGGAAATACGCTGACACTAATACTGTCTGCTCCAGTGACCATCTTCGGATTCGAGCTGGAACCTGCTCCATTCGGAACAAACACATTTACAGTCGACTTCTACAACGACAACATTCTGCTTGGCGGAGTATCCCGTATGGTCGATGGTGATGCGGGAGCCCGGTTGTTTGCTCTTAGCAGCACGTCTCCAGATCTGCCCATCAATCGGGTTCAGATCAATGGACCTTCAGATTTTGCCATCGCTCAGGTGCGCTACCAATTAGAAGCTCAAGAGATAGATCCTGCACTAGTGCTCTTTATTATATTGGTGCTTATCCTAATCATTGCATTACTGCTGTTTCTTTAGTAAAAAAAGGGGCTGGGCATTGTGCCCAGCCTGCTCGAGAATCATTACTCCCCCACCTTAATTGTACCATAGGCAAAAATTGATTTATAGACTGTTTATTCCAACATGTCGGTGTTACAATAAAATGCGCAGTGACGTATCTGATCTAATTTGGAGGTATTCCTAATGAATATGTGCGTACTCGACCTGAAAGCTCTCACCAAAGCGGATCACAAATATGTGGGGCATAAGGCGGCTAATCTGGGGGAACTTCACCAAATTAAAGGCATCCAAGTGCCTGATGGTTTTTGTATCACTACAGCGGCCTTCAAGGAATCAGCACCGATTAAGAAACTTACAGCCAGCTTAGATGGTTGTGGTTTAAACGATATGGACAGAATTCGCTGGATCAGCAGCGAGATCCGGAGTTTAATCGAAGTGACTCCAATACCTCAGGATGTTGTGAAGGAAATATTTGAAATGATCTCGCACTTTGGGGAAAACCAAGCCTATGCAGTTCGATCCAGTTCTACTGCAGAGGATCTGCCAACAGCTTCTTTTGCAGGCCAGTATGATACATACCTCAACGTCAGCGGCAGAAAAGCAATACTTAAACACATCAAAAAATGCTGGGCTTCATTGTTTACGGAACGGGCGGTAACGTATCGTCTGCAGAACAAGGTCAAAAACCACACAGCAGCGATGGCGGTAATCATCCAAAAAATGATCAATCCACAGGCGTCAGGTATCATGTTTACCGCTGATCCTGCCACCGGCAACCGCAGCATTTTATCAATTGATGCCTGTTTAGGGCTTGGGGAGCGCATTGTTTCCGGGCAGATCAATCCCGATAACTATAAAGTACGAAGCAGCACGATCATCTCAATGAGGAAACGCCAGAGGCAGGTACTTAACGATCAGCAAATCATAGAACTTGCGCAGATCGGCAGACAAGTTGAAGCTCATTTTGGCTGTCCTCAAGATATTGAGTGGTGTTTAGCCGATGACTGTTTTTATCTAGTGCAGAGCAGACCGATTACCACTCTCTTCCCTATTCCAGCTGCTGACAATCAGGGAAGCCGAATCTTTGTATCCGTGGGACATCAACAAATGATGACTGATCCAATTAAACCACTAGGATTATCATTTTATCTGCTGACTACGCGTGCCCCCATGTACACTGCCGGCGGTCGATTATTTGTAGATGTCACTAAGAATTTTGCTTCTCCTGCTGGAAGGGAAGCCTTATTAAAGCTGGGTGAATCCGATCCATTGATCAAAGATGCACTTCTCACGGTCGCTGAGCGAAAAGATTTAATCGCAGATCCAAAAATTGAATCCCAGCCAATACCAACAGCGGCGAATTCTCCGCCAATCAGGGAAATTGACCCTGAGATTGTAACTCAGCTGATCAAGCGGGGGCAGACGCTTATTGCAAAGCTAAAGCAGAAAATCCGTTTAAAATCAGGTACTGATTTATTTGAATTCATTTTAGAAGACATCCAGGAACTGCAGCAGTTTTTATTCGAACCCCAGAGCATAAATGTAATTACTACCGCAATGAATGCTGCGAACTGGCTCAATTCAAAGCTGGAAGGTTGGTTAGGTGAAAAGAACACTGCGGATATTTTAAGCCGCTCTGTGCCAAACAACATCACAGCCAGTATGGGTTTAGAGCTGTTGGATGTTGCCGATGCGATTCGCCCCTATCCGGAAATATCATCCTACCTGCAGCAGACCAAGGACGAAAACTTTTTAGAACAGCTAGAGCGATTTCCGGGTGGAACCGAAGTGAAAAACGCCATCAATGCCTATCTGGCTAAATATGGCATGCGCTGTCCAGGTGAAATCGATATCAGCAGAGAACGCTGGGCTGAGAAGCCGCTCACCCTATTACCTCTGATTCTCAGCAGTCTGAAAAACTTTGAATCAAACGCTCGCCGCCGAGTTTTTAATCAACGACTGCAGGAAGCCAAGGAAAAGGAACAAGAAATCCTAACACGCCTGCAGAAACTGCCCGATGGTAAAAACAAAGCTGAAAAAACCAAGTCAATCATCGGCATATTTCGCAGTTTGTGCGGCTATCGTGAATATCCGAAATACCATATGATCAACCGCTATTTCATCTACAAGCAGGCTTTATTAAAAGAAGCCGAAAAGCTGGTTCAGGTAGGAATTATCCACAGCAAAGATGACATCTTCTACCTCACATTTGACGAACTTTGCCAAACAGTGCGCACCCAGACCTTAGATCAGAATCTGATTCGCCAGCGCAAAGCCGAGTATCATATTTACGAGCGGCTTACGCCACCCCGGGTGATGACATCGGAAGGTGAAATCATTGTCGGTGAATACCACCAACAATCAAACTTACCAAGTAACGTTCTTCCCGGACTAGCCGTATCTTCTGGCAAAGTCGAAGGCAGAGCTCGTGTTATTCACGATCTGGAAACAGCTGCCCTGGAAGAGGGTGATATTTTGGTAACCACTTATACTGATCCAGGATGGACACCGTTGTTTTTATCAATCAAGGGATTGGTAACTGAAGTCGGTGGATTGATGACCCATGGTTCGGTCATTGCCCGCGAATACGGCTTGCCTGCCGTCGTAGGGGTTGAAAATGCTACCAAGCTCATCAAAGACGGGCAGAAGATTCGAGTCAATGGTACTGAAGGTTATATAGAAATCTTAGCATAAAATTCAAAAACTGACCCCCTCAACTGAGGGGGTTAACTTGTTACTGCACCCGTGGATTCCAGCCGTCATCTCCAGCTAGCACATTTTCCACAGTATACTCTTTGGCTTCTTCATCGGTCAGAATTTTGGCCCACGGTACTCGCTGATCCATTTTCGCCCCCGGACCATAACTCTTGTACTCAGCATAAAACGTAGTCTGTTCCCGCTCCGGGCGGCTCCAGTTATGCCACCCTTCAGGTTTGATGTGCTCTCCCATATAGGTGTTAATGAACACTGTCCTGCCGTAATCCCGCCAAGGCCTGCCGAGATAGACCGTTTCCGGCTGGGCATCTCCCGTAAGCTTGCAGTTAATCAACACATAACCATATTTCTCGCCTTCAGGAGTAGAAGCCGCTGTAATATACCCAGTATGGCGGTCGTGAGAGAACAGCTCGCAGTTGTAGAATACCGCAGTGGCACCGCCAAATATAAAGTCCACATCGCCGGCGATGAAGCAGTTTTCATAATAGTGTCTGCCCTTTTTCCGCGGCATTCCCTCGCGTGGACTGTCAAACAAGTCACCATTGCCGGTAACCGGCGGCAGAGGACCGGTAAAAATCGTATCTTGATGCCCCAAAAACCGGCAGTTTCTAAACACCACCCGATCCGCATCAATATAAGCTGCCAAAGCTTGTCCCGCTATCTTTCCTGGTCCCGCAGCGTTCTCAAAGGTGATGTCCTCGGCAAGAAAATCATCCCCAGTAATCAGAACTGTGTAAGAATTGAATGTTCCGTATTTTTTTCCATCCGGCCATCTTTTGAGGGCGCAGTCATCGTAGGTAATAACCGTTTCCATGCCTTCACCCTTGAGCGTAATCAATCTTCTGTCAATATGCAGTTTCTCATGGTATCTGCCTTTTTTGACCTGAATGATTGTTCTTGTTGAGTTATCCTCAGGTATGTGATTAATCGCTTCTTGAATGGTTTGAAAATCTCCGCTTCCATCTTGGGCAACAACAATCATTGCTCTCTCTCCTTCTTTAAAATCTAAATAATAATCCCCAGTTGTTAATTATATTTAACAGCTGAAAAACCTTTATTTTCTAGAAGAGATTGCAGAGCTTGTATTAAAACAGCATTTCAAGGAAAAATTAACGATGGAGGTGATTGCAGTGAATGGAATGGCAACCAGCTGGGTTGTTCTGATATTAGGAGTGGTTGTTACCGCGATCGGATACTTTATGCTTCCCGGCGAGTTCGCAGCCGGAGTGTTAGGATTTGGATTAGCCCATATCGTGCTGGGATTTCTCGACATGTTCCGGCCAACGGTGAGACAGTAACATCAATTGTAAAAAGGAGTTGAAGCAATGTTTAATCCCTTTGACCAAAAACCGATTCTGCTTGGCGATGCAATCATGGATTGGGAAACAATCTATCCCAAACCATATTCAAAAATGAATGTTGACCCTTATACCAAAACCAGAGTTATCCTCATGAATGGAATAGAAGTTGAGTCAGTGCTGTTTCTGCATCAATTCCACCGCAACTGCACTAACAATGAGCTCCGACGTGATTTAGCATTCATGCGCCGTTCGGAACAACAGCAGCAAAAACGGATCAACTGGTTGTCCCCAATTGATGAAACTCCTCTGGAAACAACCATCGGCTATGAGCATTTAGCTGTTGACTTAACCGCGTGGTTAGCTCAGAATGAGCCAAATCCTTATGTTAAGCAGACCTTGGACTTCGCTCTGTTGGAGGACTTTGACCACCTTTACCGCTATGCTAATCTGCTTCACATGGATAAAAACGTTCCTGCTCATAATCTTGTGCAGGAATACGTGGAAATCACTCCCGGGCGCCCCACAATCTCTGAGCACCGCCACCCGAACGAAGCAGTTCGCTTTTATGTAGACTTTAAAACCGCTGACATCCAAACCAAACTCAACACTTTAATCATCACTGCCGCTGAACAGCAGACCATGAACTTCTATATGAACATCGGCTCAACCTACTACAATGATCTCGGCCGCCAGCTGTATCAGGAAATTGCCATGATCGAAGAGCAGCATGTCAGTCAATACGGCTCGCTGCTCGATCCTAACTGCACTTGGCTGGAAAACCTCCTGCTGCACCAGTACATGGAGTGCTATCTCTACTACTCGTTCTATCAGGATGAGATCGATCCAAACATCAAGATGATCTGGGAATCCCATCTGGAACAGGAAATAGCACATCTCCATCGGGCAGCCGATCTCCTAGCAATATATGAAAACAAGCACTGGAGTGCTGTTGTACCGGGCCCCTTCCCGAAACTGCTTAAGTTCCATGACACCAAACAATATGTCCGCCAAGTGATGAGCAATCAAACTGAGTTGACAGCTGATTACGAGCACCTAAAACCTATCTACGACCTGCCTGAATACCACGGCTTTTTCTGGTATCAAAATGCGGTCAACAATAATGTCAACATGGTGCCGAGCCACACCGTTATTATGGAGCACCAGCGTAAATATGGCCGGGATTACCGCTCAGAAATTGAGGCTCATCCGGTTGAATCGTTAAGGGACCGCAAGACCGATAACACCCAAATTGGCCGTTCAAAGCAGAGGGTACCCCAACTTGTATAAACAAGAATAAATAGAAAAGCAGCTAAGTCATTGGACCAGGCTGCTTTCTTGCTTCAATCCTTTTGGTTCGTCATATCTAAACCCTTTATATAATGCTATACCCGCTTCCAGCGCGGTAAGGATGATGATTGCAGTGATAGAAATCAGGTTTAGTTGGATAAAAAGCTTTGGGTCAAACTGGACAAACTGCTGCAGACCATCACCAATCCATTCTGATAGTTCATGGATAATCCAAATAAACAATACTGTAGAAAGTGTATTCATCGCAGAAACGACTGCAGCTGTTTTTCTAGTCCATCGACCTTTAACAATTTTGATCAGCTCGATAAATATGTTCAAGATAAATATGATTAATACAGCTGGTTTCAACCCGATTCCGGTCAGGTCCGCCAAGTACCAAAATATCGGTGCAAACAGCGAAGTAATAAAGATCGAAACGAGTGATTCCCGCCAGGATATTAAAGCCTTCTCATGGGGTAGTTCCGGAAGCCGGGCTGGATCCCATTCGCTCAGTTCTGAATCTGGTTCTGGTTTCCTTTCCCGGTAATCCAACAGCGAAAAGATAAGTGTTATCAGGGCTGCTCCTGCGACAAGTGAAGTCAGCAGCGAAATCACATAGTCTTTAGCAGCTGCTTTGATACTGCCTCCGGACAGCGCTGTCTCCATTCCGGCGGCGGCTGCGATCCCAAGCAGCAGAGCAAGTGCAAAAACTATCAGCACCGATATATATTGATGATAATAACGGGGTCCAATTAAATACCGCTTTTTTCCCTGATATCGCTCCGCTAATTCTATGGGATCTCCCAGATCAACTAATACCTGGCGGATCACCTCATCTTCAGGGAGCTTCTTGTCCGCCATAAGAATCCGAGTGTTAATTGACTCCCGCAGTTTACTGCTGACCTCAACTCTGGATTTTGCCGGGACCTCGCTGATCACGGCATAAATATACCTCTCAATCACTGCCATCCCGCCTATCTGACAGCATCCCCTTTATGAATCAGATTCTGAAATATCATAGTCAGGTGATTCACTTACATGAGAGCTGACTTCAATTCTAACCAATGAGCGGCGCATCATCACCTGCAGTCTGCGGATTTGATGTTCTTCCTTTTCTTCCATGATGGTAGCCTGAACATCCTGCAGATCGCGTTCAGCCCGTTCACGGTCAATTTCATCAGGTTTTTGAGCAATGGTACTGTAAATGTTTACCGATGTTGGACTGATTTGAGCAATGCCGCCAAAGAGAGCAAGTTTTTTAATCGAACCATTGTTATGAATCCGCAGTATTCCATCGCCGAGTACTGTAGAAATGGGTTCGTGACCGGGCAGCACTCCCAAGTCACCGTCGATACAGCGCATAACCACCATATCGGCTTCTTCCTCGAATTTAAGTCCCCGAGGAGTGGTTATTTTAAGCTCGATTTTTTTCATGATCAACCACCTCGAGCGCTTTTGTATTTCTCCACTACCTCATCGATAGTACCCACGTTGAGAAAATATCCTTCAGGGATCTCATCGTGCGCACCTTCAATAATCTCTCTAAAGCCGCGAATTGTTTCACCCACCGGCACATAGCGTCCCGGAATCGACGTAAATTTCTCAGCAACATAGAAGGGCTGAGACAGGAAGCGCTGAATCTTTCGGGCTCGATTAACAATCAGCTTATCTTCCTCAGATAGTTCATCCATTCCTAAGATTGCTACGATATCCTGCAGATCTTTATACCGCTGCAGAATACTCCTTACAGCCTGAGAAACCCGGTAATGCTCGGAACCGACAATACTGGCTTCAAGAATCCGCGATGAAGAGTTAAGAGGATCAATCGCTGGATAGATACCCTGCTCAACAATGGCTCGAGATAAAACAGTCATCGCATCCAAGTGAGCAAATGTAGTGGCGGTAGCCGGATCGGTAAAGTCGTCGGCAGGAACATAAATCGCCTGCACCGAGGTAATGGAACCTGACTTTGTCGAGGTAATCCGCTCCTGTAACGCACCAATCTCATTGGCCAGCGTCGGCTGGTAGCCTACAGCACTGGGGGTGCGTCCCAACAGCGCCGAAACCTCAGAGCCAGCTTGGACAAAGCGGAAAATATTATCAATAAACAGCAGCACGTCCTGCTGCTTTTCATCCCGGAAATACTCAGCCATGGTCAGACCACTCAGGCCAACCCGCATTCTCACACCAGGGGGTTCATTCATTTGACCGAAGATAAGAGCAGTATTCTCAATAACCCCGGAGTTTTTCATATCGTGATAGAGGTCGTTGCCCTCACGGGTACGCTCCCCTACACCGACGAACACAGAATAGCCGCCGTGTTCCTTGGCAATACTGTTAATCAATTCCATGATCAGGACTGTTTTTCCTACACCTGCACCGCCAAATAAACCGATTTTGCCGCCCTTAGAAAATGGGCAGAGCAGATCAATCGCTTTGATTCCTGTTTCGAGCATTTCCGGCTGAGCAATCTGCTCTGTAAACTTTGGCGGTTCTCTATGAATAGGCCAGTATTCTGCGGATTCGATACTCGGTTCGTTGTCAATCGGCTCTCCCAAAACATTGAGCATGCGGCCGAGAACCGCTTCACCAACCGGCACGGCGATAGGTGCTCCGGTGTCAATGGCTTCCATACCACGTTTTAAGCCATCGGTAGGATGCATGGAAATGCATCGCACCGAGTGATCGCCTACATGCTGCATGACTTCCAGCACGATTTTATCGCCGCCAAAAGGTACCTCAATTGCGTTGTATAGAGCAGGTAATTCGTCCTCGAAACGAATATCGATAACCGCACCAATAATCTGAGTGATTTTACCTATATTTTTAGCCGTCATGTGCTTCCACCTTTTTAATCAAAATTATTCAAAACCTCTGCGCTGCCAACAATCTCACTGAGTTCCTGAGTGATCGCTGCCTGCCGCTTACGGTTAAAAACACGGGTCAGCTCCTCAATCATGTCCTCAGCGTTTTTTCTGGCTGCATCCATCGTAACCATGCGGGCTGCCTGCTCGCTAGTGTGCGATTCGGAGAACGCTCTAAACAAACTCATGTGCAGATAGAACGGAATGATATGATCGATGTATGTGAAAATGTCCGGTTCGAATTTACGATCATCGTCGTCTACTGCTGTACTATCCGAGAAAGCCGGCAGCAGCCGATCTACATGGGGGATATAGTTTAACAGTGACTCGAACTGGGTATAAACGATAAATACCTCATCAACTTCGCCGGACAAATATAAATCTGCTGCCCACTTGGCAACACTTTCTGAACCATAATACACCTGGGCATCCGCTACATCAGTAATCGTGCGGACAATGTTCTTGCCCCGCTTTTTAAAGTATTCATGGCCTTTGGAACCAATAACGAGCAGTTTCTCATTTTTTCCTTGATTCATATGTTCCAAAGCCTTCGCCATGATATTAGCATTATAACCACCAGAAAAACCCCGATCACTAGTTAAGACGATATATAAAGAGTTCTTAGCTTCTCTTAGTTTAAAAAAGGGATGTTCTTGAGCTTTTAGACAAGTTCCCAGCTCCTGAACAGTCTGAGTTAGTTTATGATAGATAGGACGTACACCTTCCAACTGCGCCCGCGCCTTATGCAGCTTTGTAGAAGCGATCATGTTCATCGCTTTTACGATCTGCTCTGTTGAGCTGACATTATTTATTCTTTGTTTAATCTCTCGCAGCGAAGCCACATCGGTACCTCCCTATCCGTAGTTATACTGTTTCTTTACCTCCGCAATTACTGCATCAATTTCCTTTTCCAGCTCCTCCGAAATCTCGCCTGTTTCTCTAATTTGTTCTTTAATATGAGCTGCATGACTATCAATGTACTTGATTAAGTCTCTTTGGAACTTCAGAATCCGTCCAAGCTCAATATCTTTCAAATGATTGTTGTTCAATGCGTAGAGAATCAGCACCTGGTCTTCTACCGGCATAGGTCTATACTGGGGCTGCTTAAGAACCTCCATAATCCGCTCACCATGATTTAAGCGATCAACAGTGTCCTGGCTGAGATCAGACCCAAACTGAGAAAATGCAGCCAGCTCTCTATACTGGGCAAACTCAATCCTAAGCGGTCCAGCAAGCTTCTTCATCGCCGGAATCTGGGCTGAACCTCCGACCCGTGACACTGAGAACCCCGGATTGATTGCCGGACGGATGCCGTGGTTAAACAGATCCGCTTCCAAATAAATCTGACCATCGGTAATCGAAATTACATTCGTGGGAATATAAGCGGAGATATCCCCTTCTTGGGTTTCGATAATCGGCAAAGCGGTTAAAGTTCCGCCGCCATGCTCATCGCTTAGACAAGCCGCCCGCTCTAAGAGCCGCGAGTGCAGATAAAAAATGTCACCTGGGAAAGCTTCTCGACCCGGTGGACGGCGCAGCAGCAGGCTGATCGCCCTATATGCGACCGCGTGCTTTGACAAATCATCAAACACCACCAATACATCTTTACCCTTGTACATCCACTCTTCCGCAATCGCACATCCCGAATAGGGTGCCAGATACTGGAGTGGAGCTGAATCGCTGGCAGTCGACAGCACTACTGTTGTATAGTCCATCGCTCCTGTCTCATTTAAGACTTTAATGATTCTCGCCATGGTGGATGCTTTTTGCCCAATTCCTACATATACACAATAGACACCTTTATCTTTCTGGTTAATGATTGCATCAACAGCAATCGCCGTTTTGCCCGTTTGGCGATCGCCAATGATTAACTCCCGCTGGCCTTTGCCGATCGGTACTAAAGCGTCAATAGCTTTGATTCCGGTTTGGAGAGGACGGTTAACTTCTTGACGCATAATCACACTGGGAGCCGGACTTTCAATCTTGCGGTAACCATCAGCCGCGATAGCACCTTTGCCATCAATAGGCTCTCCAAGCGCATTAACCACACGACCGAGCATGCCATCGCCTACCGGAACTTCAGCCATTCTTCCGGTCAGCTTAACAGGATCACCTTCTTTAATTCCAGCGTCAGAACCCATAATAACTGCGCCAATCGTGTCTTCATCTAGGTTCAGCGCCATTCCGTATGTACCGTTCGAAAACTCCAGCAGTTCGCCGCTCATGGCGCCATACAGCCCATGTATTCTGGCAATACCGTCACCAACCTGGATAACGGTACCGGCTTCCGAGAAGTCTAACTGCGATGAGTAAGACTTGATCTGCTGCTTAATAACTCTGCTTATTTCATCTGGTTTAACTACCATGCGCAACCTCCCCTCTTCAAACGTTCCTTCATCATATTCAACTCGGATCTCACAGTCCGATCGAAAATCATTCCGTCAACTAGAATATAGAATCCGCCGATTACATCAGGATCAACTGCTGTTATAAGCTCGATCTCCATCTTGGTTTTCTTAACTAATGCTTGACGAACAGACTCAATCTGCGCTTCAGTAAGCGGTTTAGCTGACACAAGCTTTGCCTCGATGCGTCCCAGGCGTCTTTTTACCCGCTCGATAAATTCAGTTAGCGCAGGCACTATCTGCGCTTCTCGACTTTTCCTGACCGCAAGGTGCAGAAAGCCCATCAAATGCTCGGAAATCTGAGCGGCAAATGCGTCATTGAAAAACTTTAGCTTAGCAGTGTCCGGAATATGCGGATGGATAAGAAATGCCTGCACATCTTCATCGTCAAGGGCATCTCTCACTACGATTGCCTGCTCTAAATCCTGCTCTAAACTGCCTTCTTCGTCTGCTAGTTCTAACAGAGCCTGTGCGTATCTATCCGTTAATGCTGCCATTGCGCTTCCTCCAGCTGGGCCATGGCTTCCTCGAACAGCTGATCCTGAACTGCATCGTCAATTGTACGGGCAATATACTTTTCAGCAATCAGGGAAGCTGCCTCTATAATATACAGACGGGACTCTTCTTTCAGCCGCTCCCGCTGGGCAGCGATACTTTCGGACGCCTTTCTTTTTATCTCATCTGCTTCAAATTTAGCTTCAGCTAGAATCGCTTTGCTTTCCTCAACAGCTTGAAAGCGAGCTGCTTCCAGGATTTCTAAGCGCTCTTGATCAATCTCTTTCAATTTTTCCTTGTATTCAGCAATCAACTGTTCAGCTCTGGCCTTTGCCTGTTCGGCCTCATCCATTCGGTTTTGAATGCGATCTGCCCGCTTCTGCATAAATTCTTTCACCGGGTTATAGAGCAGATAACCTAAGCCTCCAGCCAGGATTATCGCATTCAGAAGTTGGATGCCGATTTGAATCAGTGTCTGCGAATCAAGTCCAAATAAACGTCCTTCGGGAACTGTTTGAGCCAAAAAGATCAGATTATGCAAATTCGATTGGCCCCCCTTTCACTCCGCTTTTGCAAACTACCGCCCATTATCAGCCAAGCAGATCAAATAATCTGTTTACAAGTGGATTTGCAAACAGCATGATAATGGCGATCAATAGACCGTAAATACCGGAAGTCTCTGCAAAAGCAAGTCCCACAAACATCGCACTTCTGATATCATCAGCAGCTTCTGGCTGTCTTGCCATAGACTCAATTGCCTGGCTGGCAACTTTTGCCTGACCAAATGTGGTAAACAACCCGTTAAGAAGTGCAATAGCAGCTGCAATGTGAACAATACCGATTACCAGACCTAAATTTTCCATAGAAAAATCCTCCAATCATTTTTGTTTTCTAGTTTTTCTTAATGGTTACCAGGCATCATCAGCGGCGATTCTGATGAACATGAGACTGATGATGACAAAAATATAAGTCTGCAGGCTTCCAAACAGCACATCAAAAAATGCGTGCAGGAATGCCGGGATGCCGATTTGAACAAACTTCGGCGTTAAAGCATAGTAAAGCGTTAGAATAATTGTGCCGGAAAGCATATTGCCGAACAAGCGGAAACTTAGAGCAACCGGTTTGGCCAGCTCTCCAATTAAATTCATGGGAAAGAAAATCCAGTGGGGATCAATATATGTTTTTAAATAAGCGCCTTTGCGGTACTTTAGACCCATGACAACCATAAGCACAAAAGTGGCAAGGGCAAGGGCAAATGTAGTTGCCCAATCAGCCGTTGGCGCTCGCAGTCCAAAGATACTGGACAAAGCACTGAAGAGTATAAAAGCAAAAACCGCAAAAAACCAAGGTGAAAGATAGGAAAGCGTTGAGCCTATAGCATTCACAGCGAAGTTGTCAAACATCTCGACAATAATCTCAATCGCGTTTTGGAATCCTTTCGGGATTTCCTGAAATCTCCTGAGCTTGATCCGGGCTACAATCGCGATTGCGATGAGGACCAGCATAATGATCCAAGTGTTGACAAGAGTTTCTGTTATCCAGATTTCAACACCCGCAATCTCAATCACACCGTAATTTTTTACATTCAGTAAATCGATGTCCTATCACCTCCTGCATTAATGTTTCTCTAAGTTAGCACCTTTTGGTGAAAACTTGAACGTATACAGGGCTATCTGGTAGGCAAATATGCCTGCAGCTGCGCCCCACAAGCTGATCCAGGGAACCAAAGCTGCGATAAGCAAAGCGCCCCCGGTAAGCAGGAGCCTCAAGATATGATGCATGCTGACATAGGTTCCCGCTCGTCCTTTATCCATAGCAAGCGCTTTATCTACAGCGCGCTCAAGCAGCATTACTTTACCTACACTGACTCCTGTACCCAATACAAGTCCCAGTAGAAATGGCAAAAAAGCCAGTGAGTGGTAATAAATTACAGAGCCTGCCAGGCAGATTGCTGAGATAATCAGGATGGCAGTGATCATTCTTCTTGCTATATCAGATAGTTTCATGGCTTCACTCTCCCTAGAAATCCTTCAACAAAGACCTGATTGCTGCCCCAAGACCCAATAAAGAACAGATCAGCAGCAGCCATGGCTCTGTACCCAACCAGCGATCTAGATACTTGCCTAATAAAACACCAACTAAAATTGTTGCTGCCATGGTAACGCCTACTTGTGAAAAATAGGCAAAAGCACTAAACAGAATTTCACTATTTTTCCGGCGCTTTTTGTTATTGTGCTCTTTGCTCAAGCCCACCATACTCCTCACAGATAGTGCTCTATCCTACAGGTCCCATTATTACCTAGATCTTACCATGAATTAGTTGACTCCGCAAGTATCCACATGCTAACCAACCGGCATGTGCACGCTTTCACAATTATATCATAATAATAACCCAGTGCGGTACACTGAGCCGGGCGGAACATTTGTGAACGTGTTCACACCACAATCTTAAAAGATTTATTTCCCTCGGTCAAGCTACTTTACAGATTTTTTGGCAAATATTAACATCCGGCTTGAAAACTATGCCATGGCTCCCCAAATCTGTACCTGCTCTCTTAAACTTACTTGACCAATCGATCGATCAGCTGTCTTAATACCGGTAGGACCTCTTTGTCAAACCACGGATTGCGCTTAAACCACCCGATATTAAGCGGCGAAGGATGAACCAATGGAAAGTACAGGGGCTGATAGCTTTGATAGTTTCGCACCGTTTCCGTTAAATTCTCCCGGCACCGGTCCTTCAAGTAGTGTTTTTGAGAGTAACTGCCGATAAGGATGATTGTTTCTATATTGGGCATTTCCTGAAGCAGTCTTGGATGCCATTTGTCAGCAAAGCCCTTCCTCGGCGGCAGATCTCCGGATCTACCTTTTCCGGGAAAATAGAAATCCATGGGCAGATGAGCAATAAGGTCGGTGCTGTAAAACAGCTCTCTCGACATCCCCAACCACTCCCGCAGCCGGTCTCCACTTAAGTCATTCCAAAACAGGCGCGTTTCCTCTGCCTTTCTGCCCGGAGCCTGCCCAACAATAACAATCCGAGCATCCTTAGAGGCTTTAAATAAAGGCTCGATACCTCGTTGTGTATACGATTGATTCATTGGATCACTCATTATCTCTTGCTTGATCTTGTCAAAAACGCTCACTTTTATCACTTCCATTTGTAAAAATGTCCGTTATGAATGCTTCCACTTCATCCCACGCAGTGTTAGCCTCCGCAAGCTCTGGAAACAGCATCTGAAACACATGGAACATACCAGGATAAGCTGTCAGCTGGACAGATACACCCGACTCCTTGGCTTTCCGTGCCACTTGAACAGTGTCATTAAGCAGCACCTCATCCCCTCCCACCTGCATCAAAAGAGGTGGAAATCCACCATACTCTCCATAGACTGGTGAGATGTAAGGATTATCTGCTCTGTAACTGCTCACATAGCTCGGCTTTAACAACCGATAATTAAGGTTAGTCCAAGCTCACATGGTTATTACACCCGCTGGAAGCACTAATTCCTGATCCCTTAGATAAAGCACGGTCGCAAGTGCTAGTCCACCGCCCGCGGAGTCTCCTGCAATAATAATGTTGTCGGGAGCATAACCTTGTTCCAGAAGCCACCGATACGCCAATACAGCGTCTTCCAAAGCTGCTGGGAAAGGATGCTGAGGAGCAACCCGGTAATCAACAGTTAATACCCCGGCACCGCTGATCTCAGCATACTTCACCGCTGCACGCCTATACGTTATTCCATTATCTTTAAGAGAGCGGACATAAGCCCCACCATGAAGCTGAAGAATAACCTTGTCGGGTCTAGTATTTGCTGCTTGAACCCATTCCATGGTGATTCCGTTGACTTCCATAACCTCTAGACTGAAACCTTCTGGCAGTTTCCAGTTATCATTGAGTTCTTGCAGCAGCTTGACATTACTGCTTCCACCTATGGCAAGCATGGAAGTCATCCCAAATGCGCTGTTTGAAACTCCAAAAAACAGCACCGCTACCGCGATAATCACCAGCATTGGACTTCTTTTTGGGTCATGCCTAGTTTCAGCCATTAATCTCACCATCCTCTTCCAGCATAGCATTGTAAACCTCAGTAAGTCTCTTTATTAATGTAATCAACTTGTCAGTATCCGCTTCTCCAAGCGACTCCACCAGCCGATCAGCTATGCCGACAATTCTCCTGTTTGCCTCAGTAAGGGCAGCTTCTCCAGCTGCGGTTAATTCTATGTTGATGCTTCTCCTATCCTCAGGATCGATTGTTCGGGTTATCAAGTGCCGCTTTTCCAATCCATTGAGAATCCGGGTAATGGATGGGCGGGAAAGCTCCAAAAGCTCAGATAAATCAGCTGCTCTAACCACCTTATCCTGAATCCTGTTTGCACCAGCTGCATGACGGAGAATGAGATATTCACCCGGAGTAAGGCTGCCGCTGATGATCAGCTTGTTCAACTGTCTCCTCATATTTAGACAATAATACAGTAGCTGTGAGCCTTTATGTTTGTCCATCCAAATAACCCCCATTTTGATTTCTAATAACAATTATTCCGTGTGTTAACTATTCTATCTGTAAAATATTTCATTGTCAATAGATTAATTAAAAACACAGGATTACTAGAAACCCTGTGTTTTAACCACTCTTGAATATCGGAATTATAATCTACGTTTTTGCACTCGAGCTTTTATAAAGCCATGCCGCAATCCTCAATGACTTTTACCAAATACCCTTTTACGTTGTTGCTTCTATCCATTTCGTAACGATTTCTCGTATCATTTGACTATTTTCCTGTATTTCATCTAGACTCTTAAATGATGCGATGGCTCTATCGTTTTCCTTCCAGATCAAGGGTCTATGTTAAAATTCCGGACATGATGATAAGATAGTACTATAAGAAAAAAGGAGATTAATCATGTCCAAAATCAGACAACGTTATGACGAGGAATTCCGCAAA
>FZPS01000009.1_pt106 | contig 17220 bp, 21 predicted proteins | sample 1817821 | NCBI WGS metagenome assembly FZPS01 (sample SAMEA104158645, study PRJEB21678) | metagenome | place: Germany | collected 2015-04-21
GTGCTCGAGAATCAATTCTGTGTAGATTGCATTAAGATCCATGTCCTAACCACCTTCTTACCTGCTTAATCCCTTCAACCAAATTATCAATTTCTGCCTTAGTATTGTATAAATAAAAACTTGCTCGGCTGGTCGCCGGCACTTCTAAATAGTTCATCAGGGGCTGGGCGCAGTGGTGACCGGCGCGAACCGCCACCCCGTAATGATCAAGAATTGTGGCAGTATCATGGGGGTGACAGCCATCAACAGTGAAAGAAATTACCGGTCCTCTGATTGACAAATCCCTGGGGCCGTATACCTGCACGTACGGCAGCTGTGCCAGCCGCTCCAGAGCGTATTTTGTCAGCTCACGCTCATGGGCCTGAATTTTATCGAAACCAATCTGGCTTAGGTAATCGACTGCCGCAGCCAGGCCAACCGCTCCTTCCACGTTTTGAGTCCCCGCTTCAAATTTGTACGGAAGCTCTGCAAAAGATACCGACTGCTCCTCAACATACTCGATCATATCACCCCCGTAAAGAAACGGCGGCATCTTGCCCAGAAGCTCCTTTTTTCCATACAATACCCCGATCCCCATTGGACCGAGCATTTTGTGGCCGGAAAACACCAGGAAGTCTGCATCCAGCGCCTGCACATCCAAAGCCATATGGGCTGCGCTCTGCGCCGCATCAACAACTACAACTGCACCCATGCTGTGGGCGTATGCTGCGATTTCCTCCACTGGATAGATTGTTCCAAGAACATTTGACATCTGGGCAATGCTGACGAGCTTTGTTTTAGTGGTGATCTTGGTTTCTATTTCTTCAAAGTCTAAGGTATAATCATCATTGAGGTACAGATACTTGAGCACTGCGCCCTTAACTCCTGCCACCTGCTGCCAGCAGACCAAGTTGCTGTGATGCTCCGAAATGCAGATTACAATCTCATCGCCGGGCTCAAGAAATGTCATGCCGTATGCGTAGGCAATAAGATTCAAGGCTTCTGTCGCATTTTTGGTAAAAATAATCTCTTGAGTGGAACCGGCATTGATAAATTCTTTAATCTTGGTCCTGGCACCCTCGTAAAGCCGAGTCGCTTCAACACCGAGGTAATGAGCACCTCGATGGGGGTTGCCGTTAAAACGGTGGTTATATTCATTTACTGCCTCTAAAACGAGCTTAGGCTTTTGGGTTGTCGCGGCATTATCCAAATATGCCAGCGACCTGCCGTTAATTTCTTGATTTAAAATCGGAAAATCCCTGCGGATTTTTTCAATATCCAAATTAGTCACCTGCCAACCTCCGCTGGATCACTTCACTGACAGCAGCTTTAAGAGTCTGGATGGGTATTTCATCAATAACCGGGTTAAACACCGCTTCTACGATCAGCCTTGACGCTTCGGTTTTATCAAAACCCCGGCTCATTAGATAGAAAAGCTGATCCGGATCAAATTTTCCGCAGCTGGCCGCGTGTTCGCCTTTGACATCTTCTTCACCACAGAGCAAAAGCGGCACAGAATCCGATTTGACAGTCGGATCTAACAGTAGAACATACTCATCCTCACTGCCTTCAGCCCTGCTGGCACCTTTTTTAAAGTCGAGAGTTCCTTTAAACGCCTTGCGGGCGCAGTCTTTTAACACCCCACGGGCAGTCAGCCGGCTGGTAGAACGGCGACCGATATGGTTCATTTGAAAACTCACATCGATAACCCGCTCCTGATCACCAAAGTACAGGGATTTAATATTTACGTCTGCACCTTCCTGAAGATTTGCCGCGTAATTAGTTACCGCTAGTTGGCTGCCTAATTCTGCCTGAATTAAGTTTACCTGTGCGTGTGGATCGATATCTGCGGTAACCGCATCAAAATGAAGAGCCTGATCCTCCATTCTCTGGATTTTGACGATATTCACCACTGATCCCGACTTGGCTGTAATGTGGGTAAAGCCATTGTGGAATACAGCAGCGCCAGGCTCCGAAGTGTAGTCAAAAACTAAGGTAATCTGACTGTTTTCTTCAGCGGTGATCTGATTGGATTCGATTACGCTGCTGTTTTCATGATCCAAATGATATGCTATCTCCACCGGCGTTTCCACAGCTTGATTCATCGGCACCATAATCTGGATGCCGGTATTGGCGGTTGTTTGACTTAATTGGGTCAGCTGAGAGGAAACTCCGGCATCCAATCCTAGTTCCCGCACAGCAGGAGGTGCAGCGGTGATTTCAACATGCTTACCTGCAGCCTCCAAATTTACAAATGGCTTGGTGTAAGATTTAAGCGGAACAGCAATCGGTTCCTGCAGATTATACTGATTTAACTTTAACCAGCGGTATGTGAGTACCGGAAGTTTGTTGACCGGTTGATCAATAACAGCCTTCATAATCCCGCCGCCCCCTATCCTATCGTACCTTCCAGCTCGAGCTGGATAAGATTGTTCATTTCCACTGCGTATTCCAGCGGCAGTTCTTTTGCAATCGGTTCTGCAAAGCCTCTCACAATCATGGCCCGCGCCTCTTCCTCGCTGATTCCGCGGCTCATTAAATAAAAGATGACATCGTCGCTGATGCGGCCAATTTTAGCTTCATGGCCGATATCCACCTCATCATTATTGATATCCAGCACAGGAATCGTATCGGAGCGCGATTGGCTGTCCAGCATCAATGATTCACAGGAAATGTTGGACTTCACATGATGAGCATTGGCTGCAACCCTAACTACACCACGATAATTGGAAACGCCGCCGCTTTTGGCAATGGACTTGGCATTGATATTTGAGGTTGTATACGGCGCTGCGTGCACAACTTTGCTGCCGGTGTCCAGCACCTGATCTTCTCCGGCAAAGGTAATCCCTGTGTAATCTGATCGGGCACCTTCACCTTTAAGCACACTCATTGGATACAGCATGGAAACTTTCGAACCAAACGAGCCGGAAATCCACTCAATCGTGCCGTTTTTTTCTACTATTGCCCGCTTGGTATTTAGGTTGTACATATTTTTGGACCAGTTCTCGATCGTACTGTACCTTAAGTAGGCGTCTTCTTTAACATAGAGCTCGACACAGCCAGCGTGGAGATTAGCCACTGAGTATTTTGGCGCTGAGCATCCCTCAATAAAATGGAGCGAACCACCTTCTTCGACAATGATTAAAGTATGCTCAAACTGCCCCGCTCCCGGCGCGTTAGACCGGAAATAAGACTGAAGCGGAATTTCTACTTTTACTCCAGCTGGAACATAAACAAATGATCCGCCTGACCACACCGCTCCATGGAGCGCTGCAAATTTATGATCGCTGGGCGGCACGCATTTCATAAAGTGCTTCCTGACCAGTTCTTCATACTCCTTAACCGCTGTGTCCATATCTAAGTAAACGACACCCTGCTTGGCGAAATTCTCCTGCATACTGTGATAAACCACTTCAGAATCATACTGGGCACCAACACCAGCCAGGTATTTATGCTCTGCCTGGGGAATCCCCAGCCGGGTAAATGTATTTTTGATGTAGTCCGGAACATCATCCCATGTTACATTCAAATCCGCTTTTGGCTTTACGTAGGTGATGATATTAGCAATATCCAGTCCGGAGATATCCGGTCCCCAGGGAGGAACATCCAGTTGATAGTAAATATCAAGCGATTTCAGCCGGAATTCCAGCATCCACTGAGGCTCATCCTTTTGAGCTGATATTTGTCTAACCACAGCCTCATTCAATCCATCTGTCTTATAACTGTACTCAAACTCATCCTTAATATCATAAAGCGAGCGGTTTACATCCGCTACTTGGGTTTTTTTACGCATCTAATTAAGCCCTCCTCCGGATTGTAAGGCGGCAAAACCAGATTCCTCAATTTCAGCAATTAACTCAGATCCACCACTCTTGGCGATTTTTCCATCAACTAGAAAATGGACATAATCCGGATCAATATGCTCTAGAATTCTGCTGTGGTGGGTAATGATAATAATCGCGTTGTCACTGCTGCGGAACTGCTTTACTCCCTGCGCCACCACTCTAACTGCATCAATATCCAGTCCTGAGTCAGTTTCATCGAGAACCGCCAGCTTTGGTTCAAGAATCAGCATTTGCAGAATTTCACTTTTCTTTTTCTCCCCACCTGAAAACCCATCATTCACATACCGGGACGCATACTCCGGCTTCATATCCAAGAGTTCCATTTTCTCCCGGAGCAGTTTGTTAAACTTCACAATTGAAACAGACTCGCCGGTGTGGGCAATTTTAGCCATCCGCAGAAAATTTTCCATGGTAACACCCGGGATCTCTTCAGGATACTGGAAGGAGAGGAACAGGCCTCGTTTGGCCCTTTCATCTGGCTTTAAATCGTTAAGTAATTCTCCTTCAAACTCCATAGTTCCGCCTGTCACCTCATACCTAGGATGACCCATCAGCACATTAGCTAAAGTCGATTTTCCCGCTCCATTAGGACCCATGATTACATGAACCTCGCCCCTGCCGATTTCCAAATCAAGTCCCTTTAAGATAGGATTGTCATCTACGTTAACATGAAGATCTTTGACTGCAAGAAATTTATCTGCCATCAGATGTGCTCCTCCGCTAAAATAATAACTTACATACTCACATTTTAAGAATATCATAAAACAGTTGCGATCGCAACTATAATTAAAATTCCCGGATCTCCACTCTCTATGAGTGAAAGTCCGGGAATCTCGGTTAATTCTTGATTTAATTGCAGTCAAAGTCACAGCCTTTGCAGCGCAGATTATCAGCAACTGTGTGGCCGATTCGTTTCAGCAAAGTGGAAAAGACTGCTCGTTCTTCTTCAGGCAAATTCTGCAGCAGTGTATCCTCCCAGTTTCTGATTAATTGAAAAATCTCCGGTTTTAAAGCCAACGCCTTCTCGGTAAGAAATATCTGGTATGCCCGCCTGTCCTGCGGGTTTTGTTCACGCCTTACATATCCTTCCTGCTCCAGCTTCCTTACCGCTCGGGTAGTATTGGCTCCGTCAATATTCAGCAGTCGCGATAGTTCTTCCTGGCTGACCCCATCCTGATAATAGAGTTCTAAAAGGAACATGACCTGGCCGCTGCCGATATTAAACTTTTTTAATCCATCATAGACATAGCTTAATGATAAGCGATGCAGAATCGAAAACCATCTGCTGATATATTCATCGGGACATTTTTTCACGCAATCAGTCCTTTCGCCCCTATCTTAGCATATTGTGATTGCGTCCGCAACTATTTTACTGAGAAACCAACTTGTTGATTTTAAATCCAGCCTTAGCCAGACTTCCCATTAAAGCGGCTGTTAGCAGTGAATCAACCCCATGGTGAAGAAGCGTGCCGAGACCGACTATCACCAGCGCAGAATAGATGTCGTAGCCAAAGGGCAGCACTACCAAAGACTCGCCTACCGCGTGCGGCAGAGCGGTTACAGCCAGCACAGCCCACATCGGCATTCCTCTACGGGCAAAATGAGCACCGACCACGCCGAATAGTATATGAACAGCGGCCCGCATCGCTACGATAGGCCCTAGAGTTACCAGGAATCCTAAAGCTGAACCGATACCAACCAATGCAGCTGCCCACGGACTGATAAACATTGCCAGCATTGACGGGACATGACTTCCCAAAGTTGCTGAAAACGGCGGAATAACCACCTGAAGCCATCCCCGAAATACGGTTGGGATTAAAATTGCCAGAGCTGCCAGCAGTGAGCCGTATAATAGTTCCTGCACCTTAATTTTTGTTCTCATTGCTTCACCCCCGTTATGACAATTCTAGCAGAACATTTGTCAACTGTCTATACACCTGGTAAGATATTAGTTAACAGAGGGAAAATTTAACCTAGGGCGAAGCAATTTAATAGCTGGCGCATAGAAAGGTGGTTATCATGAACAGCATGAACCGACGCGCTGCCATCCTAAAGCTTCTTCAGGACACTCAGGAACCAATTACCGGTGGGCAGCTGAGTGAGCATTTTGGAGTGACAAGACAGGTAATAGTTTCGGACATTGCCCTTCTGCGGGCGCAAGGCGAGGATATTATCGGGACACCCAGAGGATACCTCTACAATCGTCCCGGGAGCAAAACGATGGTCAGACAGAAGATAGCATCGGTGCATTCCCGCTTCCACGATCAAATCAGGGATGAACTTTACTTGATTGTAGATCACGGCGCGAGTGTGCAGGATGTAATTGTGGAGCATCCGGTTTACGGTGAGATCACCGCCAGCCTGCACATCTCCTCCCGTTATGATGTGGATCAATTTCTAGAGAAGCTGGCGGAGTATAATGCAGAACCCCTTTTGATTCTCACCGATGGCCCTCATCTGCATACAATTGAAGCGGACAGGATTGAAGTCTTGGAGCAGGTCAAGCAGGCACTTGCCGCCAAAGGTTACCTTGCTCCGGAGTGACCTGTTTACAAACCCTGCGGGATTAGGCAGGAGGAAACCTGCCTAATCCTCTCGGCAGAACCTACAGGGCGAAGTAGATTAAAACAACTACAATCAGGATCAGCGCCAACAGAATAGTATTGAGATCCAGATCTAAGTTTCCGCTCATTTCCTTACCCCCTACTGCGATAGTAAGAGCAAGTCACCATCAGCTCTCAGTTTATCATATTCTTTACCGCACTTTCTTGTATTAGGAAAAAAGTCTTGTTTTATGTGGAGGCATAACCAATGTGCGATACATTAGTGGCATTAACCAACAGCACCAAAAACAAAACGGTGCTTTTTGCCAAGAACAGCGACAGGCAGCCGAATGAACCCCACATCATGATTAGGATCCCGCGGAGAACATATCCTAAAGGTGCCAAGGTAAAATGCACGTATATTGAAATAGATCAAGCCCGGGAAACCTATGAAGTAATGCTGCTGAAACCTTCTTGGATATGGGGAGCTGAAATGGGCTGCAATGAATGGGGCCTAAATATCGGCAATGAAGCAGTGTTTACTAAAGAAAAGCAGGGACCTCCCAGCCTTTTAGGAATGGATATGCTGCGGATTGCTTTGGAGCGCTGCCGAACAGCTGATGAAGCACTGCGCTGTCTGATCGAACTGCTGGAAAGATACGGGCAGGGAGGCAACTGCGGCTACGAGAAGCCTTTTGTCTACCACAATTCGTTTCTGATCGCTGACCGAACCTCAGCGTGGGTGCTGGAAACAGCCGGAAAATTCTGGGCGGCCCAAAAGGTAAAAGATGTGCGCGCTATTTCCAACCGGCTTTCGATAGAAACCGAATTTGATCTGGCCCATCCCCAGCTGGTTGAAAATGCGGTAAAGAAGGGCTGGTGCCGCTCGGAATCGGATTTCAACTTTGCCCGCTGTTACTCAGAACCAATATTCACTTTTTTCAGTGGTTCAAAGCAGCGCCACAGGTTATCCCAAGATAAGCTGGAGGCTGCCAAAGGACAAATCACGGTTAAAACCATGATCGAAATCCTGCGCGGACATGACCCTAAGTTGAAAGATCCCTTCAGCCGCCACTCTTTAACAAGTGTCTGCATGCATGGCGGTTTTCTTTTCGGTGACCACACAACCGGAAGCTATGTGGCAGAACTTGGACCCAACCGCGATACTTACTGGCTGACCGGCAGCTCCACGCCCTGCATCTCTGTATTTAAACCTTACTGGATGATTGATCATGAGTTAGAACTCGTGTTTTCTGAAGCTGAGCAGGACAAATCACTTGCCTTTTGGCACCTGCGCGAACGAGTGCACCGCATGATTCTTGAGCGTAAAATCAAAGACCTGGAAACATATCACCTCAAGCGCAGTCAGCTGGAGCAGGAGCTTTTGGATATGGTCAATCAACTTGATTCCAGCAGTGATCCTAAGCAGCTGATTGAAATCATGGAGTACGGTTTGGCGCGGGAAATACAGCTGATCACAGAAATCACTACAAATAATGAACATAACCCTTCACGGATTAAAGGTGGATTATACTTTAGATATTATTGGCAAAAACAAAATCGGGCTTTAGCCCAACAGAGGAGGCGCAGCGATGAAGCTTAAATGGTGGGGACACGCTTGCTTTAAGATTACCGCAGCTGACGGAACGGCAGTGATCACCGATCCTTACCCAGATATTGGCTATCAACCGATCGACGACACAGCCGACATCGTCACTGTCAGCCACGATCATTTCGATCACAACGCGGTAGATCAAGTAGGCGGTAATCCGACAGTCATTAAAACAGCCGGTGTGCACAGTGTCAAAGGTTTACAAATTACCGCAATTGATTCTGTCCATGATGACGCAGCTGGAGCTAAGCGCGGTAAGAACCTGATCTTTATATTGAACATCGATGGCAGCAGAATCGTGCATCTGGGTGATCAGGGCATAATCTTGACTGAAGAGCAGCTGAAGCAGATTGGAGCTGTCGATGTCTTGATGCTTCCAGTCGGAGGTAATTACACCATCAATGCCGACGAAGCTTATCAAGTTGTGCAGCAGTTAAATCCGAAAGTGGTTGTGCCCATGCACTACAAAACAGAGGTGTTGGATTTCGATATTACCGGTGTGGAAGAGTTTACGAAGCTCTTCCCGCAGGAACGAGTCAAGACTCTTCCGGATGTAGAGATGACACTGGAAAACCTCCCCAACGAGCAGGTGGTTTATCTGCTTCAATATGTAAGATAAATGAAAAGACGAAGGCGTCCCTAAACTACAGTCTGGACGCCTTCGTCTTTCTATTCTATAGACCAAAGTACCAAGTCGCGATCGAGAAATAGATCATCACCCCCATAATATCGGCAATTGATGTTACTAACGGCCCACTGGCAGTGGCCGGGTCTAAGTTTAATTTCTTTAAGAGAAAAGGCAGCAGCAAACCGACAAGACTGCCAACCAAAACTACCACAGCCATCGACAATCCAACAACTAATGCCACTCCCACATCTGCTCTGATTATACCAATTAGGCTGCTGGCTAATCCTAAAAGCAGGCCTAAGGGAATTGCAACAGCCAGTTCTTTGCGAAGCAGTTTTGCCCAATCCTCCAGTTCAACATCGCCTACCGCCATGGAGCGGATAATCAATGCTGAAGATTGGGAACCGGCGTTTCCGGCGCTGTCGATCAAAAGCGGGAGAAAGAAAACTAAGGCCACTATCGACTGGATGGTATCCTCAAAGAAAGCCATTCCTGCTCCAGATAGAATGTTCACAAACACCAGCACTAGGAGCCAAGGCAGGCGGCTTTTCAACAGCATCCACGGTTTAGCATTAACAACGCTGGTATTAAGCTCGCCGACTGTCGCCATTCTATGGATGTCTTCTGTGACCGCGTCTTCCAGCGCATCCATCATGTCGTCAAATGTAACGATACCAACCAGCCGATTCTCGTGATCTACCACAGGAAGAGCCAGCAGATTATACCTCTGCATTAATGCAGCGGCTTCCTCATCACTATCGAAAGTGGTAACGGATACCAAATCCTCACGCATAATCTCCGCTATCTTTTTCTCCGGGTCGCTGATTACCAGATCTTTTAAAGAAACCATTCCTTCTAGATGCCGCTCTCCATCCATCACATAGCAGGTATAGATTGTTTCCTTTTCCAGGGCTATGCGGCGGATTTTCTCCAGAGCGGCTTTCACTGTCATTTCTTTTTTCAAATCGACAAACTCGATGGTCATAATGCTGCCCACCGAATTATCCGGATAATTGAGAAACTGGTTGATCAGACTCCGCCTAGTTTCAGTGGTATTCTGGAGAATCTTTTTAACTACATTAGCCGGCATCTCTTCCAGAAAGTCAATCATATCGTCGAAAAAGAGCTCATCAAGTATTGCTTTTAACTCATGCTCGTTGACCAGCTGGGAGATGTTTTTTTGAGTTTCACTGTCAAGATACGCGAATACATCCACAGCTGTTTCCTTTGGCAGCATCCGGAAAACCATCAGCGCTGTTTTCGGATCCAGCTCATCCAGGAACTCAGCAATATCTGGGGTTCTCTCCTCCAATAGTTCAGCTTTCAGCAGCATGAGTTTTTTCTGCTCCAAAAGCTCCATGATTCTTTCCTTGTTCAATTTAACCACCTCTTTCTAATATGTTGAGTTATCCTGGCACATAATAACCACAGCATATTTGTTTAATCAATGCAGAAAGGGGTTATTTTGTGCATAAGATCAGACTCGGCATTATTGGAACGGGATTGGCTTTTGAGCGCCTCCACTATCCTGCTCTGCAGGAACTAAAGGATCACTATGAAATAGCGGCTGTCTGCGATCGCAATCCTGAAAAGCTGGAAAAATGGCGCAATCGCTTAGGGCTTGAACCTGCTGATACCTACACAGATTTCCGTGAAATGCTGAACCGCCCTGATATCGATGCCGTTGACATTCTCGTTCCAATTGAAGCAAACTTCAGCGTAACAGAAGCCGCTGCCAAAGCCGGTAAACCAATCATCTGCGAGAAACCGCTGGCTCCAACGCGAAAGCAGGCAGAAGCTGCCCGCGAACTGCCGAAAAAATACGGTGTTCCGATTTTGATCGCAGAAAATTACCGCTACGACGAAGAAATAAATATCATCCGCGACTTAGTGCGCACTAGAGCAATCGGTGAAGTCTACTACTTCATCTACAACAGAGTGATTGATTTTCCTGAAGACATGAAAACAGATTCATTTGCTGCGACAGAGTGGCGGCAGCACCCGCAATTCCCAGGTGGCGCAATTTTGGATACCGGTGTTCATGACATTGCGGCGCTGCGCCATATTTTCGGCGCAGTTGAATTTGTCCATGCCTTTGGAGTGCCTCAGGCAGAAGACTTTGCCCCGTATACAGTTGTTCAGGCACATTTAAAATTTAAAAATGGCATTATTGGACAATTTTCATTCTTCACAGCCGGAAAAGAAATGCAGCGTCCGCTGATCGGACTGAGGATTTTTGGCAGCAATGGGATGATTTATCTGGAAGAGTCTTCCTGCGGTACGGTTAACGTAGCCTATAATGATGGAGAAAGCAGGCAGATTCCCTATCAACCTAATCGCGGCTTTTATAATGAACTGCTCAACTTTTACAAAGCCGCGATCGGTGAGGAACCGATCTCTGTACCGCCGGAGATGGAGTTTGGGGATATCGAAACCATATTTGCAATTCTAGAATCGGTTAGAACTGGAGAGACAGCAGCTGTAGACCGCACAAGCGCATACGAGCTGGTTTAGATATCAAAAGCAAGAAGGGGCTTGGCAGCTAAGATCTGCTCAACTTCTTCGAATCCTGCGGGAAAGGCAAAATTGTATCGAGCAGGCAGGGCAAAGACATAGCCATTGTTCCTGCCAAGCTCGCTTGGTCCTATCGGGGCAGCGCCAATATGAAACCTGCCCTGCTGCATCGATTCCCACTGGTCCAGCGTAAAGACCATAATCGGGATATCCTGACGCGGAACTTCCTGGGTCCAAAGGGGATGACGCAGCAAAAACTGTGGACCACTTGCTGCTATTTTCCCCTGCAGTTCGCCGTCCACACCATGGCCTTCCCAAACCGTCTCCAGCACACTGTATCCCTGCCATGCTGCAGGCAGGTAAAACTTAAAACCAAATTCTTGATTAAGGTAAATCAGGCTTCCCCCATCATTACTACCTGAAAACTCTTTACCGGCATCATAATTTCCTGCGTAAATGCCGCTTAAAATTACTGCCATTATCAGCAATATGGGAAGAACCGTGTCGCTGCTCATACCATCACCCCCTGTTATGTTTTGTTTACCCTACTTATTATAATACAATTAAGGCTGACGGTAAACCCGCCAGCCCTGATTGCTGTCACTTGGACAGCTGTTCCACAATTTTCTTTGTTTCGCTGATTACATAGTCAATATCATTATCTGTGATCTGGTAATGGGTAACCAGACGCACTCCATACTCCGAACGCGGCACCGCTACTATATCTGCCTCTGCCCAAAATTTAACAAGCTGCTGAGCTGTCAGATCCGGGTTAGTAATATCGAGCATTACAATATTGGTCTGTACTTCCGCGGCAGTTCTAAAACCGGGCAGTGCACTAAGCCCATCCGCTAAGCGCTGAGCACGGCGGTGATCATCAGCTAAGCGTTTAGTCATCACATGGATGCTTTCTAAACCTGCCGCTGCCAGAATTCCAGCCTGCCGCATTCCGCCGCCGAGCATTTTGCGAAATTTCCGCGCTCGAGCAATAAACTCCTCGCTGCCGACTAAAACAGAACCAACCGGCGCGGCTAAACCTTTGGAAAGACAGAACATAACTGAGTCAAAAGGCTCAGCCAAGTTTTGAACTGGCACGCCGCTAGCAGCAGCCGCGTTAAAAATCCGCGCTCCATCTAAATGCAGTTTCAATCCGGCTTCCCGGGCTGTATCGGCCACTCTGATTACTTCTTTCTGCGGCAGCACCTGCCCCCCAGATCGATTATGGGTATTTTCCAAACACACCAGCGATGTCTGGGGATAGTGAATGTCAGCGGGTCTAAGCGTCTGCCGCAGCTCCTCCGCGGTAAACATTCCCCTTTTCCCGGGAATAACTCGGGGAATCAGACCAGCAATGCGGCTGATTCCGCCAACCTCATAGTGGTAAATGTGGGATTCTGCCTCTAAGATTACCTCATCACCGGGCTGAGTGTGGCTCATCAGTGCCAGCAGATTGCCCATTGTGCCGCTGGATATGAATAAGGCTGCTTCTTTCCCTAATAATGCGGCAGCTTCTGATTCCAGCTGATTCACAGTGGGGTCTTCCTGATAAACATCATCTCCAACAGAGGCTTGGCTCATCAGCTCCCGCATCCGCTCCGTTGGGTGGGTAACAGTATCGCTTCTCAGATCAATTTTCCGCATTTTAGCTCGTCCTTTCTTAAACTCCATGTACATTTTCGCGATTGCTGCAGTTTATTCCTACTGTCTAAATCCTGTTTAGCAGTACCCTTGTTCCACCTTCCCAGTTAAGCACATACAATTAGAGTGATAAGTAAAACAAACCGCGGAAGAGAGGAGGAAGAGCTGTGGGGAAAAATAACAGATGCCAGACTCATGTGCATGAGTTTTTAGGCACTACTAAAATAGCCGGGCAGCCTCTGCACAACCACCGCTTTGCCGGAGTCTCCGGCCAAGAGATCCCAGTCCCTAACGGCCATATTCACGCAATTGATGTCAACAGCGATTTCACAATTGGACATCTCCACGAAATCAGCCTGCTGACCGGTCCTCAAATACCAGTGGGGGGCGGGCGGCACGTACACTTTGCTATGGGGGTCAGCACAGAAAATCGAGAGCACGTTCACCACTTTATTGTCGCTACCATGATTGAGAACCCGGATGGATACTAGCGTCAAATTAAAATACCGGCCAGAAACACCTGACCGGTATTCATTTTATTCGATTCCGACTACATCATACCCAGCATCGCTGATCGCATCTTTGATTGCCTCTTCAGCTGGGAAAGTATCTGCTGTAACTTCTGCAAATTTATCCTCCAGGTTAACATTAACTGATTTAACCCCGGGCAGCTCCAGCAGCGCTTTTTCAACCCGATTGGCGCAGTGTCCGCAGGACATGCCCTCTATATAAACTTTCTTAGTCATAGCAATCTCCTTTCGGTGTTATCTCGCTAAGCCATCATTGCCTTGAGATAGAAGTGCTTTAGATCGCCTTCGTAGATTATTCTTCCATTGCGCTTTTGCAGCGATTCATATAAATCCATAGGTCTCACTAAATTGCGGGCAATATTTAAATGTAAGATTCCACTGTCATTGAGAACATAGTAAACAAATTCCGAGCATAGGAACCGGTTTTCATAGCTGACTTCATTCTGCAAAAGACAGTGAACTAAGCCCAGATAGTTGTACTTATAAATCTCACGGTTAGCTACAAATTTATCAATAATTGATTTCGCTTTATAATACTGCTCTTTTGTTACCTCAAGTTCCATCACGGCGCCAGGCAGTGTCTTTTGAATCTTAAACAAACCCTTTTCCAGATGCTCATGCTTAAATCTTGCGATAAATGGATTGCGGGCATATTTTCTGCCAAAACTGTACATGTAGTTTAACTCACGGTCAAGAGCAAGTGAAGCATGGGTATACTTGTCATTTTTTACATGGTGAATTAAACGCGAAATTGTCGTAGCAGTTCTGGTAAAAACTACATATAAAAAATACTTTTCCTCCACACCAATCTCACCTTTGATTTTTTCTAAACTATATTCATTTTACACTAAAACTGCAGGCAGTACAATAGTGCTAATGAAAAAGCGGCGAAAATCCGCCGCTTATAACTTACTTGTATAGATTAGAACCGCATCCCGGAGAAACTCGGTAAGTCCTGATTGATGCTGGTCATAGAACTCCGTAAATCTGGGATCATCCACATACATCTGCACTACACCTGCGTGTGACTCTTTGTTGTAAGTTCCACCCCATGCAAATGTCAGCCACCTGCGGTGAAGTTCTGCCGCTTCTTGAGCTAGTTTACTGCCTGGATCTCCTGCAGCATAGGCTTGCTTCAAGGTTTCAATCAGCTGAGCGCCTAATTGTTCAAACTCGGTATACTGCTCCTCTGTCATGTTTAAAAACTGCTGATTGGAACGATTTACTGCTTCATCCCCATATTTCTCCCGAGCTTCTTTTCCATACTTTTCCTCGTTTTCAGCTACCAATCTCCTTTTAAAGCCTGCAAATTTCTCGCTGTCAGACATACTCATTCCCCTTTCATGCGCAGCGATAGACTGCTCCACATTTGCAATGAGCAGATCTAATTCTCTGCGTTTTTCTAGGAGTTTGTTGCGGTGCTGGTGGAGGGCTGTCACCTTGTTAAAACTCGGAGCACTGATAATCGCTTTGATTTCCTTTAACTCAACACCAAGCTCCCGGTAAAAAAGTATCTGCTGCAGCAGATCAACCTGTTCCGGTCCATAAATCCGATACCCTGATTCATTGATTCTTGCCGGCTTAAGAATCCCTATTTGATCATAGTAGCGGAGTGTTCTGCCGCTGACACCAGCTAAATCCCCTAATTCTTTCACGGTGTATTCCAAACCGCTCACCTCCCTGCAGTTCTGATTGTAAACCTTGACGCAGCGTTAATGTCAAGGGTAAAAAATAACCTCAGAAAAAAATCTGAGGACATCTGATTACTGGTACGAATCGCTGATGCGAAAATATCCCCACGCCGCGATACTGAACCATATCAAATACACAAAGAATGGATAAACTATTCGTCCCGCTTTCCAGACAAATACCCCGAAGTTGATCAATACGTTGGAAAAGAGCATTGCATAAGCAGCTGCGCTCACAACATAAATCACCGCTAAAGCGGTTTTCTCAGGTATAAAGTAAAAGAAAAGAACAAACCACATCGTCCACGCCAGTGGTGGGAAGAAAGCAAACTGACCCAGTCCAAAATTGGCGTAATTGATATGTCCGCCTAAGTCAAAAAGGGCATTAAAACCGATTAGTACCGCGTTCAGCAGTCCACCAAAGATTATGCCATATATCAACAGGCGCTTTATCTCCTGGCGGGGTACCAGTATAATTAAAGCAAGTGCAATAACACCGGTGTAAATTGGGTAGACCGAATAAACAGGTAGTTGTGACAGCAATGCATTGAGCTCCTTTTATCTCAATTCTATTGCTGTTAGTTTTACTCCTGGCCTAGAAAATATGCAGAATTTACCGCGATGCTATCTAAACAACCACATCAATAATAAAAATTACCACCATGATCAGCTGCATTACTGCTTTGCTGAGCGAGCTTCCTAAAAAAGCGAGAACAGTTCCCAAACCCACCTCAAGCGCATTGTTAAAGGTCTTGCCCTGAAGCAGTTCCACTGCTGTTACCAGCAGAAAAGGGACGATTATCAAACCTAGGGGAGGAATCACAAAACAGCCAATCATCACCCCGATTGCAGCCGCAGCAGCTCCCAACCGCGTCCCACCGAATTTGCGGACAAAATAGGTATTTGCCAGGTGATCCGCAAGCACTATTAAAATCGTCAGCACTATAAAACTGCTCCAAGTCCACCACGTCAAACTATCACTGCTGATCAGCCAGTGGTAGAGTCCTGCACCAACCCAGACCATAACTACGCTTGGCAAAACCGGTACAACCAAACCTACGAACCCCAGCACAAAACAAACCGCGATCAGAATCCAGATTAACACCGACACCAAAAAACCATCTCCCAATCTTTCGATTAAATTGATAATCTGCTGCTGTTAAGCTATAATAAATAACCACCGGACTTACAGACACAGAGGAGTGATTCTATGCACTATACCATCGGTGTTATTTCTGATACTCACGGCCTCCTGCGGCCTGAAATCTTTTCCATATTCGCTAAGGTCGACTTGATCATTCACGCCGGCGATATCGGCAGACCGGAAGTCTTATCTGATCTGGAGGCTGTTGCCCCCATCAAGGCTGTGCTCGGTAATGTCGACTCGCGATATGATTTTCCCCGTGTAAAGCTGGCGGAGACAGTTGACGTAATGGGCCGCCGCATTTATGTAATCCACAACCGCCATCAGTTTACAGCCAATCCCGCCAGCCAAAAAATAGATCTGGTTATCTTTGGGCATTCCCATCAGCCTTATCACGAACGGGAAAACGGAATCCTGTATTTCAATCCCGGCAGTGCCGGCCCGCGACGCTTCTCCTATCCGATTGCGGTCGGAATGATCACCCTTACAGATGAATCCATTGAAGCCAAGCATATTTATCTTAAAGATTAACAGCTGCGCTTCCGCAAGACTTAAATGCTATCGTAAATTTCGTTCCTGAAGGTGAACTGTCGACTTTAACATCAGCTTCATAAAACTCGAGAATTTTGAACGTAACATACAGCCCTAAACCGGTTCCGTGCTCTTTTGTAGTCACAAACGGCTGGCCCAGCTTACTCATAATTTCGAGTGGAATGCCGCAGCCATTATCCGCTACTTCTAAAACAATCTCGTCACTGCGCAGATAAGTTTTTAGCTGAACTACACCGCCCTTTTCCATCGCCTCGAAACTATTTTGAACCAGGTTTAAAACCACCTGCTTGATTTCTTTTTCATCTGCCGCAACATCATTGATCTCGCCTGTAATAAACAGAATCTCCGTGTTCTGTTTTCTTGCTTCGACATTAATCAGCGGCAGCAGGCTCTCTAAAACTTGATTAAGATTGCAGTTTTTTACCTGCCGCTTTTTGGATCCAGCCATTGCCATATACTCAGTAATAATTCCATTCGCGCGAAACATTTCCTCAATGATGGAATTAAATAAACCATGGTACCCCTGGAGCTCCTCTTTGCTCTGCAG
>FZPS01000026.1_pt158 | contig 17217 bp, 12 predicted proteins | sample 1817821 | NCBI WGS metagenome assembly FZPS01 (sample SAMEA104158645, study PRJEB21678) | metagenome | place: Germany | collected 2015-04-21
AATGGCGTAATTATGGAGCTTTTGCATGTTTTTATAATGAATATCATCATGAGAAATAATAAGCGATATTAAAACAACATTTGCATTTTCTTCAATCGCAGCGTCGATGAACTTTTCAATGGGAACGCTCGTCCCTAAATAATTAAATTCGATACCGTATTTTTCTAAACCACCGTGCTTAATATCTAAAATCTCTCTCATCCCCACACTATGTTCATCATTACCACCAGTACCGGCAATAATTTTAAGATGGTGCTTTTTTAAATAATTAGTTATTTCTTCTTCACTTAAGTTTTCTTCTTTTTCAACTACTTTTAGTTTTCTTAAATCGATATCAAAATTGACAACTCCTTTAAGTTGAATTCTTATTCCTTCGCTAGGATGCATCGTCTCTTTATGAATAACTTCAACGTTAGTGAGGTTCATTTTTTTACCGACTTCTAAGGCCGCCGCTTCCGCGGTGTTAATATCGGTTGGGAAAAAAAGATCAACCATTACAACTCCATCGGCTAACCATTCTACTTCCGGTTTTAATAAATGACCACTACGATAATCCTCTTTTTCAGCTAATCTTAAATAAACATTATCGGTTTCATCGAGTTCATCTATATATTGAATTTTAGCTCTCTTTTCAAAAGTAGAACCTCCAATTAAAGTGGCTGGATCAGAAGTGTTAGAATATTGAGAAACATTATTATAACCATAATGAGCAGTAACTGGAGCTAAATATTTAGAATCTCTTTTTATAATCGTATCACTACTAATTCCGCCAGCTATTTTTCTTTTAATACCATCACCAACTCGTTCAGGATAATTACCACTATCGACAAACATTCCGGCCTCGACCGCTTCAAAATACCCGCCCATAGCGATAATTTCTTCTAACATTAAAACCGCTCTTTCTTTTATTTCTCTTTTTGTTTTAAAAAGCTCACTGTCTTTCTTAAACTCTAACATCGCCTTTAAATCATCCATCCCGACTAAAGCTTGCTTAGCAGTGTCTAAAGCTTCAATATTATAAACATGCCAAGGAACATTTCTACCTTCATCAGGCGTAATTGTACTTTGGATATCAGCACTAGTTAAACGAGAAATTAAAAGGTTTAAAACATGAGTAACTGTCGCTTCTCGTGTTGATGAATCCATATATTTAGTATTCATTTGAGCGCGCATTTTATAGTTATCAAAAAAATCCCTTAAGGCTAAAGCATAAGGAAGATTTATTTTTAGATCTGGACTTGGAGGCGCCGCTGGAGGCACCGTCGATAAACAAATTAAATCGGCTGGAATTCCTACTCTTTCACTCATCCTCGTGTTAATAGCGTGTTGAACAAGTAATTCTGGCATCACTTTCCACGCATCGCGAGCAGTAGCGTTTGCATTATGAGCACCATCGATTTGAGCGAGCCCGCCATAAGCCATTATCTTTTTACTCTCGGCTGCATCAACAAAACTTCTCAAACTATTAATATTACGATATAAAACATTATACTGAGGATCTTGATGAGCACCATTAACTCCTTCTTCAACGAATAAGACCGCTATTTCAGGTCCGGCAACCCCAGAAACATAAGAATGATAGTTAATCGGTCTTCCTACTTCTTCTTCGATAATATCTAAAGCTTTTCTTTGCGCTCTTAATTGTTTTCTTGTAATGGGAACGCCACCTACACCCTGAGGAGTTCCTTCTAATAAACCATCGATGTGAGATTGACCAGCTGTTCTAATTACCATAATATGATCAGCACCATGATAAGCAGCCATTCTCATCCTTCTAATATCATCCTCAAAGCGACCAGAAGCGATTTCTGTGGTAATAACCATTTCTGGTTGCGGATCGATATTGTTTAAATGCCTCGCACTAGGAAGTGGTTGATAGTTTTTTAAAGAGGGGCTAACTTCATAATAATTAAAAGGGCCGATCTTCTGAGGAGCTTTTTGACGCCATACCCAGCCTCTTCTTTTCGGTTCGTAGTTTTCTAAATTTTCTAAAAGTTTTCTAATATCTAATTTTTGATTTGCTTTAATCATTTTCGAAAACCTCTTTCATTAGGGCTATCCCTTCTCCCTTAGCTAATAAGCGACCCGCCTCAATAATCTCTTTTTTAACCTTTTTAGCGTATAAATAAACAACGTGACCTGCTCCATAAGATAGCAAATTAGCGTCTTTTAATTTTTCTGTAATCACCTTCGCTTCTAAACTAGAAAAACCCATCCTTAGTAATACACTTCTTTCGATTGAAGGCGAGGTATAATTATATGCTAACTCCATAATTGGGTCTAATAATTGATCGGTTAATTTAAAAAAATAAGCTTTTAATTCTTCATCTGTTAATTTTGCTAATTCTTTTCTTCTTTTTTCAAAATCGTCTTTTCTCGCTTTCATAGCTTTTTCACCAAATCCTCAATTTCAGTTTCCGTTAACTTTAATTCATCCTTTAAATACTCTTTATCTTTTTTAGTTAAAGTAACCCCTCTGTAATGTTTTAAGTAAGATAGTCTTAATCGATCTAAATTTAATTCTTGATAAGCTATTTCTTTGGCACTTTTTGGAAAAATAATGTTTTTGCCTGGTATTTCTAATAAAGGATTGCCAAATTCTAATTTTATTCCTCTTTTTTTAGCAAAATCAAGTTGGGCATTAAGATGTTTGCCTGCACTTGTATATTCGCTTTCTTGAACAACGATAATTTCATCTTCTTTCATTTCTTGGGCTAATTTAAAAGCGACGGCTAAGCTAGTATTTCCTGCCGGGCCTCTTTCCATCCCTTCTAACAATGCTAAAGCTTCGGTAATAAAAAAGACACTTCCTTGATTGATAAGTAAATAACGATCTAAATATCTCATCGGCCTCGCGGCGCTTCTAGGAACATCGCTTCTATCAGGAAAAGTAGAGTAAGGAATTCCAAAGCCTGTATGACCAGTAGTAAATGATTTTTTATTAAAGTCTTTATCGCTAGCCATATGAAGCCCTGTTAAATTAACACTAGCAGCGTATACTTTTGTCTTAGTCGCACCAGCTTTTAATAGCCCTCTCGCAGTACCTGTTAAATTACCACCACCAGCGTTAGTGGCGATTACAACTTCAGGGTATTTACCATAATTATTTAAAGCTTCTAAGGCAATTTCTTTTCCTAAAGTTTCTACGCCTAAAATTCCATAAGGTGAATATAATGAAGCATTAAAGTAACCTGTTTCTTCTAATAAAAGTAAAAACTTATAAAAAAGTTCTGGCCCCACTGTTAACCTAACGACTTCAGCTCCATAAGCCTCGCAAGCTCTCGCCTTTTCAATAATTTCTGGTTGTCCAATTAATTCACTATCATAAACTTCTTGAACAATAATTGCTTTTAGACCTAGTCTTGCGGCCATCGCAGCTACCGCCGCTCCATAATTACCACTAGTCGCTGCAATAACTCCTTTATATCCTAACCTTTTAGCCTGATAAACGCTTACAGCAGCCCTTCTCGCTTTAAAAGAACCACTTAAATTGTTTGCTTCATCTTTAATAAATATACGTGCTCCATGACCTTTAGGTGCGAATTTACGAGCATATTTAGAAAGATTTTTAAGTTCTACGAGTGGCGTCTTTCCTACTCTATTTTCTAGTTGAATTTTTTCTACTTCTGCTAAAGTAAAACCAGTGCTCGCCATCATCTTTTCATAGTCAAAACCGACACCTTCGTTTTCAAAATCCTGGTAATTTATTTGCATCGAATCTTTAATGATTTTGTTTCTTCTTTCCATTACCGCTAAATAAGAATTATCATTCATTTAAATCACCCGTTTCTACTTTTATAATTTCTTTGACCTTTAAGAGTTCAGCGACGAAATTACCATAATGATGTAAATAAGCAGGATTAAGTTCTTTTAAAATTCCTTTTTCCTTTCTCCCAGTAATTGTTTTTATCACTACTTCATCTCCTAGTTTAGCACTGTTAAGTAGAATGCCTTTTGACCTCATTAAAAGTGGCACGCTTTTAGTGTCCACGGGTACTTGAGGAGCCCTTTCTTCTTTGGTTAAAATAACTGTTTCTATTTCTACAAAACTTCCTTTTAAAATCATCTTTTTAACTCCTTTTTAATCTTTTTCAATTAACTCTCTCATATCTCCTAAAATCGCTCTCGGAACAGGAAGGTCAAGCATTGTTTTTAAGCCCGGCTTCGCATTGATAACGTGGGGGATCATATTTACGCATACCGCAATCGTCCCCACCCCTCCACTAATTTCAGGATTAATGCTCATTTTAATATTAGGAGTGCCTTTTAATGTAATATAATCACCAGTATTAATGCCTGACTTTTCAGGCTCTATTTGTTGAGGGTGAATCATTTTAATAAAAGCCTGGTTGTTTAGAAAGCCTTGCGCTTTCATATCAATACCTGCTAAATGACCTTTTTTAGCTTCACCATATTTGCTTTTTAAATCAACCTTGGTGATAATGGGAGCCATTTGTTCTTTAAAATCAGTTAATTTTACTCCTAAACCTTCCGCGATTAAATGAACGCTTTCTTTAAAACCGACATGGCCTGCTAACGCACCCTTTTTCATTTTTTCTTGATATTCTTCTAAGCTAAGTCCTACCCCTTGTTCGCTCATTACTGTTTTCCCAAAGGGACTTAAACTGTTAACTCTTTTCGCTTCTATTTCTTTAACATCCATCATCGCACCTGTTAAAGCAACTACTAATAAATCCATCACAAAACCAGGATTAATACCTGTTCCTAAAATAGTAGCTTGGTGTTTTTTAGCTAAAACATCCATCTTTTTAGCTAATTCTGGTTGATTAACATAAGGATAAGCCATTTCTTCAGCCGTGCTAATAACGTTAATACCCTTTTCCACTATTTTTACTATTTTAGGATAATTATTTTTAGTAAAGCTATCGGTTGTCAGCAACACTAAATCAATTTTATTATCCGCTAACAACTCATCGATATTGTCGCTAATAATGACATTTTCATGTTGAGTTTTAACATTAAGGACATCTAAAAAGCCTTTATTAACGACTAAAGGGTCAATATCGCAAATAGCAACGATCTCAACTCCTTTTTTTGTTAATAACATTTCCGCCATCCCGCGCCCCATAGCACCGAAACCCCAGATTAAAATCTTTACTTTTTCCATTTATTTTCCCCTTCTATTTCTCTTGTTTTTATTATAACATGTCTCCATTAAGTATTAAAGCGTTTACAAAAAGTAAAGAAATTAAAATGAAGACTACCAGCAACAAAAAAAGACTATTAACTAATCAAAATAATAAGCGAATAGTCTTTTTAAGAAAAAGGAGGGAAAAAAGATCAAATAACTTTCCCAGGATTTAAAATTTCATGAGGGTCAAAAGCTTTTTTAATAGCTCTCATAATTGTCAACTGCTCACTTTTTAACTGATTTTTTAAATACTCTTTTTTAGCAAAGCCAATTCCGTGTTCACCAGAAACAAGCCCACCAAAACTGGCTGCTTTATCATAAAGTTTAAGAAAACCCCTTTTTAAGGTTTCTTGCCACTTTTTTTCATCTAAATCATCTTTACAAAAATAAATATGTAGATTACCATCACCAAGGTGTCCAAAATAAGGAATTCTCACTTTTAACTCACCGCTTAAATTATCAACATAAGTTAAAAATTCATTAATTTTCGCCCTAGGCAAAACTACATCGCACTCATCAATGAGAGTCGTTGAAAGTTTGATCGCTTCTAAAAAACCATCTCTAACCGACCAAATCGCTTTTCTTCTTTCTTCAGTATCAATTAAAAAAACATCAATAGCATTAAACTCATTAATTAGCATTTCGCTCGCTTTTCTAACATCTTTATCGACTACTTCTTCATGATAACCATCATAACTTAATAATAAATAAGCAGGATAATTATTATGAGGAATTTTTTTGCCTAAATATTTTTCACTATACAAAAGTGAATCATTTAAAAAAAATTCCACTGCTGTTGGGATAACGTGATTACTAATTAACTTAGGAGCTGCTAAAATAGCTTCTTCCCTGGAATTAAAAGGAGCCAATAAACTAATCATTTTAACCGGTTTAACAGTTAATTTTAAAATGATTTCGGTTACGATTCCTAAAGTTCCTTCGCTGCCGATAAGTAAATCTTTTAAACTATATCCGCTAGCATTTTTAACCACCTTACCGCCTAATTGTATTATTTCACCACTAGCTAATACTACTTCTAAACCTCTAACCCAATCGCGAGTAACTCCATATTTGACCGCTCTCATTCCTCCAGCATTAGTAGAAACAGTTCCACCAATAGTAGCGGACTTTTCACCAGGATCCGGTCCATAAAAGAGATCCTCTTTTAAAACATATTCGTAAATATCCATTATTAAAACACCCGGTTCAACCGTTAAAGTTAAATTAGTTTTGTCGAGTTCAATAATTTTATTCATTAAAGTCAAATCAAGTAAAACACCTCCATAAATTGGTACGCAGGCGCCTACTAATCCCGTTCCACTACCTCTTACAGTAACTGGTATTTTATGAAGATTAGCGTATTTCATTAAAGCACTAACTTCTTTTTTATGCACTGCTTTTACTAAAACCTCTGGATAACTAACAACAGTTCCTAACTCATCATGAGCATATTCACTTTTAATTTCTTTTTCACTAAAGATTCTTTCGGCTCCAAAAATAGTTTTTAAATAAAGCAAATCTTCATTTGTTATTTTCTTATATTTCATTTTTACACCTGCCTTATTTCTTTAATTTTTTTAGTCAATTCTGGCAATAAAGTATAAAGATCACCAACAAAACTATAGTCACTAATTTCAAAAATTTTACTATTAGGGTCATCATTAAGAGAGATAATTAAATCCGCTTCTTTCATTCCCTCAAGGTATTGAACAGCTCCACTAATTCCAATATTAATAATTAGTTTCGGTCTCACTGTTCTCCCCGACATTCCAATTTGCTTTTTTACGTCAAACCAGCCCTTTTCCACCAATGGTCTCGTACAACCAACAAAGGCATTTAATTCTTTTACTAAAGGGTTAATTAGTTCCAAATCTTTTTCTGTTTTAAAGCCTCTTCCCACAGCAACAATCACTTCTGCAGCGGTAATTTCTTCTACTTTAGGACTAATAATCTTTTTTAAAAGTTCGATATTAGTTTCACGTTTAATTGTATCGGTTTTTAAAAAAGTAATTTTCCCTCTTGGTTTTTCTTTTTCGGGTAAAGCAAAGGTCTGATAACGAACCGTCGCTAATTGAGGTCTATTATTAGGCGTAATAATACGAGCCATAATATTACCTCCGAAAGCAGGCCTTATTTGGACGAGGTCACCATTATTTTTAATTTCCAATTTAGTACAATCAGCTGTTAAACCAGTTTTTAGTCTCGCGGCTACTCGAGGTGCGAAACTTCTTCCCAAAGGCGTTCCTCCAAATAAAATTATGTTGTTTTTATAATTCTTAAAAAAATCTTCGCTAATGTTGGTGTATATTTCAACATTAAATTCTTTAAAGTCGACATCATCATAAACAAAAACTTCATCAACTCCATAAGCTAAAGTCTCTTCTGCTAAACTTTTAACTTCGCTGCCGATTAAAAGTGCATATACTGGCTCTTTCGTGATAGCTGCCAGTTCTTTAGCTTTATTAATAAGTTCAAAAGAGACGGGATGAATTTCATTTTGATGATGTTCCAAATATACTAAGATACCACGGTATGCACTTTTATCGATGGTTTCCTTTTTCTCTTCAACAAACTCACAAACATCCTTTGGTCCTTTATTAACACAAATTTTACAAACCTTACAAAGGCTATTAATAGATAAATAACCATTATGGTATTCAAAAGCATTAAAAGGACACAATTTTATTAATTTTTCTGCTATTTCCGGTGTTACTTTATCGTTATTAACTTTAATATATGACATCCTCTTTACCTATAAATAACGCCTTTCTTTTAAAATATTAATTAAACTTTCTACTACTTCTTCTTTTTTTCCTTTAATTATTTCTCCCGCTGAACTCTTCTCAGGTGGGAAGATTTCTTCAACTTGAGTTGGCGAACCTAAGAGACCGTAATTTTTAGGATTTTTATCATTTAAATCTTGAAGCGATTTAATCGCTATTTGATAATCTTCTTTTAAAAGCCTTCTTCTAAAAGAAGGTAACCTTGGAGTGTTTGTTTCTTTTTCAATCGTAATTAAACAAGGCAGTTTAACCGCCACTATTTCTTCATAATCATCGTAACCAGATCTTAACGTTAATTTATCTTTTTCTACTTTAATAATTTCTTTAACATAAGGCACATGAGGTATTTTTAAAAACTCCGCTATCTCCGGACCTACTTGAGCAGTATCGCCATCGGTAGTTTGTTTCCCGCAAACGATTACATCATACTTTCCTAACTGTTTAATAAGTTCAGAAAGTGTATAAGAGGTCGCTAAAACATCAGCCCCTGCAAACTTAATATCGCTAATTAAAGTCGCTTCATCAGCGCCCATGTAAAGTGCTTCTTTTAAAACCTCTAAAGCTTGAGGTGGTCCCATAGAAATGGCGTGAACCAAGGCCTCTTGGGAGCTTTCTTTTAAAGTAAAAGCGGCTTCTAAATTAAAAAGATCATAAGGATTCATTTTAACATTATTGCCATCTCTAATTAAGACGCCCGTCTCTTTATCGACACCAACATTACTAGACGCTGGCACTTGTTTTATACATGTAATTATTTTCATTTTATCCCTCGATATTATAGTTATCCAACTATAAGGTATCACAAAAAATAAAGATGATTAGTTCTTGTTTAAAAATAAAAGGCTTTTTTCATCTTTAGGAAAATATATTCGCCATCACCACAATAAGTAAATGAAAATTTCCTTTATTAAAAAAGGGCTCTTAAAATTATTTAGCCCTTAATTTAATAACTGTCTTTTCTTTTATAATATTCTTAAAATGGTATTCTTTATTTTTGTTAATACACTTTATTAATAATTTCTTTTATTGGTTGATGAATTCTCTACCTAAAACTAGTAATAAACTCTTCATAGCACCTGTATAAATACTATGTGTGTGTTTTTCTTTCTACTAAAGCTCTAGCCTTTACTTCACTTTGATTTGAAATTTTACTTATTAATCATTAAAAAGCTATAAGACCTTAATAAGGAGGCATCTAGTATATAACCTAGTTTTCCAAATGAACTAAGGATTTAACAGCAGATGATATATCCGGAAATCTCTTAGATGCAACAATTCCATATATAGCAGCACCAAACGCAGCTTCTTCATCATTAATTGGAATTTTTAATTGCATTTGAAATGTCTCTTCTATTATTTTCCTTAATAAAGGATTTTTACGGATGGCATTACCAGACCCAACAATTTTATCAACATCAACATTTAATTGTTTATATAAGCTATAAAGTTCATTGGCAATTCCCTTCAAAACACCATAAATGAAATTGGCCGCGGTAAAATTATGAATACCAAGGTTTTCTATAGACCCTCTTATTTCAGGATTTTTCCTTGTTCCAATGAATCTTGTATCAAATAATGGAGCATTATCATTTAGTTCTCCAGTTTTATTCATACATTCATAGATATTTTCTGGAGGGATTAAATTAGCCATTTTATAGACATCCCTAAAAAAATTCTTTAAGGTCTCATAAGCAAGGCCTCCTGCAAGACTACAACCGACAGCAATTAGATATTTACCACTCAAAGGACGGATTTCTATATTATGTTTGTCCTCATTATCTGCTAAAACGCTAACTTGAGCTCCTGTTCCAATATTTATAAGTAAGGAATCAAAACTTTTAACTGAACCGATAAAACTAGCTTGATTATCACCAATAGCAACGCAAACAGATATTCCCTTGTAGTTTCCGATTATAAATGGATTTGAGACAATTTTTGGTAAAATATCCTCACTAATACCTAACAAGGCAATTGATGAGAAATCCCATCCATCTGTCTCGCTATCATAAAGCCCAAAACTATGGCAATCTGAAACATGCATCACTGGTTTTTTTGTATTTGTTAGGGTCATAGCTACAAAACTATGAATAGTACATATTTTTGCAATATCTTTAGGAACCATATTATGGCATTTATTATAAAAATGAGTCGCTAAACCATAGCCAGCAGGTACATACTTACCTGTGCGATTATATATTTCCTGAATTGCATTTATACCATTTTCAAAAATCTCAGCCCGACGATCTTGCCATGTAATAAGTGGTGAAATACATTTCCCGTCATTATTCACATATAAAACTCCATGCATTTGCCCCGTTATTCCTAAGCTAGAAAAGGCATCAACTCCATATTTTTGAATAAAATAGTCAATTGATTCTTTACATAAAGACAATATCGTTTCAGCACTTTGAAGATGATAATAAGTTTCGCCTTTAATATTTGATTCATTTATAACTACTTTTTTATCCACTAGTTTTCCATTTTCATTATTAATAACAATAACACATATTTTTGTAGTGCCAATATCTAACCCAAGTGCTAACTCTCTTTTCATAATAATTGAGTCGATCCAGCATCTAGCCTAATAATAATATCTTCTTGAATATGAGGTGATAAATCTAAAAAGTTTACAAAAGTCCCATGAATTCTCATAATATAAACACCTGAAGGGGCATATATATCTGGTTCTGCAAGAACCTTACGTAATGTCTCTGCAGTTGTAATATTAAAGTAAATATAAAATGGTGCAAAATATTTATTTTTAGGATTAAAAAACAAGGTATCAATTATTTTTTGTTTAAAATCTAAGCCTTTTTCGCCCTTGTTCTGACCATGAAATCCCCGAGGGTTTAAACCTAAATGCGATGCATAACCACCATTAAATAACCGAAATGGTAATTTAAATGTAGACAACAAGCGGAGCCCCAGCCCATTTTGAGCTTCACCATATAATGGATCAATTCCATAACCAAGCATATCTCTCGCTCCCCTGCCATCACAGCTTGCACCAACACAATAACCATATAAAAGATGGGTTGTTGGACTGCTAAAGTCAGGACGAAAAGGATTATCAAGGTAATTTTTCTGCGAGGAAATTAATTTACTAACTTTTGTTGCAATATCTGCAGCTTCAAGATCAACAATATCAATATTGTTACCATATTTAGGAACGGATTTTAAAAATTCTCTTAATTCATCATAACCTTCCCAATTAGCCTTTAAAGCAGGTAATAAATTAGAAATTTCCTCTGGTTTCTTTTCTAACAAATAATCAATAGCAATAAAAGAATCAGCAACAACAGAAAGCCCATGAACTAAAGTTCCACTACCATTATATTTTGTGCCTTGATTTTTTACATCCCTTAAATCATAGCCATAATGAATGCCGCCCATAAATGTTGACAAAAATGGTACTTTTAAGTATGATAAAGCAATTGCTGCATCATTGGCAGCTAAAACCATCTTTTTTATTTGTTTACTTAGGTTTTCATAAAATAATTTTCTAATATTATTTAAGATATAATTAATAGGATACTGCTCAGTAGCCATTAAGTTTTTACCGCTTAATAACGATTTCCCACTAGTAAGAGTTAGCTCTAAAACCTTTGGTAGATTTAACCAACTATTTGTTGTATTACCATTATCTTTCCCCATTATTAAAGGCTCTTGGCATCCTGCAATACTATAATCTGCTAAATCCTCTACATCAACTCCTCGTTCTTGTAATATTTCAAAAAGACAATCATCATTAAATAGCGACGGAGTAAGAACTCCAGGAGTAAACCAAAAGCGCCCTAACTCTTGATATAATTTTGCTGGCGTATTTTTATGTAATTTGACTGATAAAATTGGTTGTGGCAAATTCATAACATAATAAGCATCTAAAAGAGCATATGTTGTCTCATTTGTAAGATCTTTATTATGCTTATCCTTACCTCCAACAATTAAATTTTGGGAAATAGCCCATGATCTATCTCCAACATTAAAGAATACTAAAAAGTGGGTAAGTAACCCTTTAACTTCTTCTCGAGAAAGGTTTTCTCTTTTTCGATATGGTTCAAATATACGATCAGCATTACCGACAGAAAAAGCAAACGGATTTGGCGCTTGTTCAACGCACATAGTTTGCCATAACAACATAAAAAACTGTATTGCCTCAAATAATGTCCTTGCGCCATAAACTGGAACCTGTTCTAATGTCTTAATAATGTGTTCGAGCTCTTTTTTTCTCATAGGATGTTTACTGCTCAATTGTTTTCTTGCGAGATTTGAATAACGATTTGCAAATGTCTCCACAGCAATTAAAGAACGCTTCATGGCTCTTAGATTATTTACCTTTACTTGTTCTTTTTCCTTTAAAATTAATTCTTCAATTTCTCTGGCTACGAATTTTGTTCCTTTTTTATCACATATCGAAAATCAGGTATTAGATGTCCCGTTACTTGTTCAACAAAAAAAATAACTTCTGACATTTCTTTTTCATATTTAGAATAAACTTTAGCTAAATTAGTAACGTAATTAGTATTTTTTGTTTTCTTACTCCATTATAGCACAAAAAACCATGAAATGGTTTCTTTTTTTACTACTAATTATCTTCTTATTAGTCTTCTTCATCAATTAAAATAATTTCTAATTTTTGAATTTCCTTAACCTCTTCTTTCAATGCTTTTACTTCATCTTTTAAATTATTAATAATAGCTATTAGCTCTTCTTCTGCTGTTAATGTTTCTTCTCTTTTTTCAACTAGTTTTTCTAGTTCTTTCTCATAAATACTTTCATCTTTTAAAGGCCGATAATAAGCTTTAGTATGAAGCGCATTTTTTAAAAGCTCTTCAGTTGCTTCTTTAATCGTTAATTTTTCTTTGATATTTACTTGGTGTAGTTTAGCTAAATTCATCATATCTTCTTTGTTAATAGTTTTATATAAGACTAGTCTTAAATCATCAAAACCTAATCCTTCTAAACAATTCTTTCCATCCACGAAGACTTCTTTTAAGTTAAAATTATAAAGGGCAATCTCTTCTTTTTGAGGTTTACTAGCCTTCTTTAAATAAATAAACTTAAGCAATGTCTCTTCTTTCGCTTCATCCGTCAAAAGGTAATGAAGGACGTTTAACCAAAGTTCTTTTAAATAGTTAACATTAAGTAAATCAGAATCAAATGATTTTAAAAGTTTAGTTAATTGGTAAATTGTTAAAGCTGGTAAATGCTCCAACAAGATCTTCTCTTCATAATTAATCTTTTCATCTTTTAACTTTAATAAAGCTGGTTCATACAAAACTTTTAAAAAGGCTTCTCTTTTTAATCTTACTGGTAAACTAAGATTTTCTTTTTTGAAAAATCTTACTAATTGTTTACTAGTAATAGTAATCACTTTATTAATAACTTCTTCCACTTTTAAACTATCACTTAAAACAAGTATTTCATCATTAAATTTTAATATCGACATCTTTTAATTAACCTCCATATATATATGCTATAAGTATATATTATTTAAGTGCTTTTTACAATCCCACTAAAAGCACCATTTTTAATTACTAAATCTAAATAAGTAATCATCGCTAATAAAGGATTTTTGTCCTCTTCATAAACTAAAGCGATTTGTAAGCGTTTATCGATATAACTTAATTTTATTTTAAAATTAGTTTCTGCTAAAGAAGTAAAAAGGATGTCTCCTTTTACCCTTTCCGTTACTACTATCGGTAAAATTAAAGTTAAATCTGTTTGTGTTTTTAAGACTTTTTCCACTCTTAACCGCTCTAAATATTTAGTTAAAAGTTTTTCATACATATAATCATAAAGACTCTCATCAAACTTTCCAAAACGGTCCTCTAACTCAATTATTAAATTGTTGATATCATTTAAATTGTTAACGGCTCCGATACGTTGATGAATCGCTAATCTTACCTCATCATGAGAAATATATTCTTTATCGATATATCTTTTTGAAAGTAAGACCTCATCATCTAATCTCGGTGGGGTAATAATACCTTTTTTCTCACTTATAACTTCTTCAAGCATCTTTAAATACATCTCTAAACCAACACTATCGATAAACCCAGATTGTTCCTTACCTAAAATATCTCCCGCTCCTCTAATAGCTAAATCGCGCATCGCGATCTTAAATCCGGAACCTAAACTTTCAAAGTCTTTAATAGTCTTTAATCTTTGTTGGGCTTCTTTAGTTAGTTTCTTTCTTTTATCATAAAAAAGATAACTATACGCGAGCTTATTGCTTCTTCCCACTCTTCCTCTAATTTGATAAAGTTGAGCAAGGCCTAGCCTATCGGCATCATGAACGATTAAAGTATTAGCATTAGGAATATCAATACCGGTTTCAATAATAGTAGTGCTTACTAAAACATCAAACTCACCAGAAATAAAAGCACTCATAACGTTTTCTAATCTTGCTTTAGTCATTTGGCCATGAGCGACAGCGATTTTAAGTTCGGGAATTAAACTAGTTAACTTAAAAACTATTTTATCAATATCATCAACACGATTATATAAATAAAAGACTTGACCACCCCTTGCCACTTCTTTTAAAATCGCCTCTTTAATAATAGCGTCATATCTTTCTAAAATATAAGTTTGAATCGGATACCTATTTTTAGGAGGCGTTTCAATCATGGAAAGATCTTTAATTCCTGTAAGCCCCATTTGTAGTGTCCTCGGAATAGGCGTCGCTGTTAAAGATAAAGTATCGACATTTACTTTAATTTCTTTAATTTTTTCTTTATGAAGAACACCAAATCTTTGTTCCTCGTCGATAATAAGTAACCCTAAGTCTTTATAAACAACATCACTAGATAAAAGCCTATGAGTCCCGACAACTATATCGACTAGCCCTTTCTTTAAATTACTTAAAGTTTTAGTAATTTCTTTTTTACTAACAAACCTACTTAAAAGTTTTACTGTAATGCCAAACTTACTAAACCGCTCATTAAAAAGCAAATAGTGTTGCCGCGCTAATAAAGTAGTGGGAACTAAATAAGCAACTTGCTTATTACTATAGACTGCCTTAAAAGCCGCCCTTAGCGCTACTTCAGTTTTCCCATAACCAACATCACCAATAATAAGTCTGTCCATTACTTTACTTGATTCCATATCTAAAATTACTTCATTAATAACTTTTTGTTGGTCTAAAGTTTCTTCATAAGGAAAATCACTAGCAAACTCCTCATGCATCTTTTCCGCTTTTAAAAACTCAAAGCCTACTTGCTGTTCGCGTTCTTGATAAAGCTTAAAAAGCCGGTCAGAGAGATCGGTTAACTTCGCTTTAATATTTCTTTTCGTCTTTTTCCATTGATTCGTTCCTAGTTTCGTTAACTTAGGCATAACACCTTCTCGAGATGAATACTTTAAAACTAAATCGAGTTGATCAACGGGAACGTATAAATAATCAGTACCTTGATATTGAATATGCATATAATCTCTTTTATCATGGGAAAGGCTCATCGTCTTTATCCCTTTATAAACACCTATTCCACAATCATAGTGAACAACATAGTCACCCACCTTCAACTCTTCAATACTATCTATTTTAACAACTTCTTTTAAACTCGAACGATAATTAACCGCCCTTAAGTGCGGTTTATAATCATATAAATAAGCTTCATCGATAAAGATGATATTGCGGTTGTAAAGCTCAAAGCTTAAACTTTCTTCTGGATAAATAAGATTGATACTATCTTTAGTTATTTTATTGGGATTTAAAAAGAATTTAAACTTTTTACTCTCTAAATAAGAAATCATTTTTTGATATCTAATTTCATTTTTAAAAGTAATAATAGCTGTTTTCTTTTCCTTAATTACTTCATCTATAAATAAGTCATCTCTACCTTGATAACTAATCACGTCTCTACTAGCAACTTTAAGTTCCTTATCGCCATTGTAAAAAGGATCGAGCTCATAATGAGGAAGCTCTAACAACTTTTCTGGTTGATAGTAAAACTCTTTTAAACTATAAAGCGGGTTATCCTTCTTATAATTGTTTAAATCTTCTTCCATCCTCTGAAAGTTAATCAACATCTTCTCTTTTTCATAATAATAGATTATCTTTTTATCTTTAAAATCAAAGAGCGAACTATGAGGAAAATAACTAACATATTGTCTTAAGTTATCTAACTCAACTCTATTGTAAAGCTTATCTATTTCTTCATTTATTAAAGCTTTTGTTTTTAAAGAGGATGATGAGCTTTCTAAATCTGCTTCAATTGTTTTTAAAGCTTCGTTTTTACCTTCATCAGAAAATATTAACTCCACTGCAGGCATCACTTCGAGCATACTTACTCTTCCTCTACTAATTTGAGTGCTAGCATTAAAGACTTTAATGGTCTCAATTAAAGTATCAAATAAATCAAGACGGTAAGGCTCATTACTACTAAAAGGGTAAATATCAACTATTGAACCTCTCATACTAAACTCACCCTGATTTAATACTGTATATTCTCTTTTATAACCATTATCAACCAAACTTTTAATAAGCTGATTTAAATCGATGTCATCGCCTTCTTTTAAAGTAATAAAAGCTTTTTTAAAAGACTTTTTAGCACTTACCTTTTTAAAAGCAGCGACGTCATTTAAAACAACTATTTTCTTCTCTTCTTTTAAAAGTTCTTTAATAGTAGCGATTCTTTCTATTTTAAAAGCTTCTAAACTTAAATTAAGTAAAGAAGTTAAAAACTCATCCTCAGGATAAAAAAGCACATCCTCAGGAAGTAAATTAAAGAGTAAATCATAAAGCTTTTCTGTTAACGCTAAATTAGGTAAAACAACAAAAATAGTTTGATCCCCTTTTAAAAACTGTTCTTTTAAATATAAACTAAGATAAGACAAAGAAAAAGCACTAATCACTTTCTCTTCTTTTAGTTCTTCTAGTGGTTTAAAAATGTTTAATTGTTGATAGTAGTTATTAAGTTTACTCATACATTGTTAAATTACTAAACTCTGCTCCTTCAATAAAAGCATCGATAATATTAACTGCTTTTAAATAACTATCTGTTAATTCTTTTCTTTCTTTCCTGGCAAACTTCGATAAGACATGTTTAGTAACGTTTTCTCTTTTACCAATACCAATTCTTAATCTTTTATATTGTTGAGTCTTTAAAAGTGCTTCAATACTTTTAAGACCGTTATGTCCCCCACTAGAGCCGTTTTCCCTTAATCTTAAAGTTCCTAACTCTAAATTAACATCATCGACAATAATTAAAATATTATCGAGTTCAATCTTATAATAATTAATTACTTTTAAAACGCTCTCTCCTGGTAAGTTCATATAAG
>FZPS01000216.1_pt273 | contig 17216 bp, 19 predicted proteins | sample 1817821 | NCBI WGS metagenome assembly FZPS01 (sample SAMEA104158645, study PRJEB21678) | metagenome | place: Germany | collected 2015-04-21
GACCTATTTTTCCTCTTTGAATGTATCTTACTTTTGACATAGCTTTATATTTTATGCAAAGATACGCCTATTTAATTAAATATCAAAGGAATAATTATTAGAAGTGCCCAGTATTTACTTCCCATCGTGAAGAATTACTTGATTGTAACTTTATAAATATACGACATCTCGTCAATGATACAAATGGCAAAACTTCTATATGCTTGGAACGAACAACCCCTGATTGTATAAAACGCCTTACTGGTATATGTCCTAAACCGCTTGAAATAATGGTTGAGGACAATCTTGCCGAAGCTTTAGTTCGTAAGATACTGCGAACACATAACTTAGAACAATCTTGTAAGGTATCTCAATTTGGTTCAAAAGAAAATTCATATCTTGTAGGTGCAGGATTGTTACTTAGAGGTGAAACATTGGATAATACGCTTATTGTATTGGATGGTGATGTTGATGTTGCAGAAGCTGAAAAAAGAACAAAAATAAATCGCGTAATAACAGGAACAGATAATGATAGTCAGCAAAGACGTGATAAACTATTATCAAAAATCAAACAATTCTGTTTGCCTGTAAATAGAAAGCCCGAAGAATTCATCACGGACGAATTAAAAACATTAGACGATGCAGTACACAGCTTAATACCTCATATCAAGGCAACTGGACCAGTACAAGACCATCACGACTTGTTAAACACCCCAATAACCAATAGTGGTATGCCTGAACAAACTGCATTTGCTGAAATAGTGACCTTAATGGAACATCGACCTTGTTGGGCAAATTACGTTGCTGAGATTGACGATTGGGTTGTGGATAAAAAGCAGAATTAGGCATTTAGTATAAACAAGAAAAAATCGTGTGTCTCAAAATTCAATAATAATAAGACACACGATTTCTGTTATCTATATTTCACTTTAATACTCTTTTTATCATATTAATACGACATTGTATCACAGATTGGACAAAGGTTTCTTTGCTACTTTCTTTGTCCGCCATCCTGCTCACTGAAAGAAAGTAGGGCGGCTTTCGCCGCCCCACCACTCAAAAGCGTGTGTAAAGTCCCGTCACCATCGTGAACATTTCTTCCAGCATATCAAAATAGATACCCTCGTGTACGGCAATGTCCTTTGTCTTGCACTCAAAGGTCTTTTTGCTGAACGTCCTGCGGTAGAAGCGCATATTGTAGAGGTCTGCCCCTGCGTCATAGATGATGTCAAGGCGGTTGGCACTTGTCTTGTTCCGTGTAAGGCTCATCCGTAAACCGTTGCCCATGTCGATGAAATCACGGCTGCCCGTCATGGCGGTAAATCTTCTTCCGCCTATCTGCTGTAATATCGTTTTTGCTATCATATCCTTTGTTTTTAGAGGTTTATGTGTTGGCGGTGCGGACACCGCCAACTTGTTCAAAATTCTCGAATCTCGGCAATGGGTGTCTGCCGTTGCAACCACTCCTTCACACATTCCATATTGTATTCGCTCGTGATGACCGCCGTATGGCTGTCGGTGGCGGTGAAACGTGTGCTTTCGTAATCATCTATCCACCCTTTGAGGGTGTCCGTTCCCCACGCTTGGGCATCGTCAAAGATACCGTCCAATGCCGTGATAGATTCGCTGAATTTGACTATCAGCGTTTGATAGGTCGTGTTCATCGGTTGCCCTCCTTTCCCTGCTTTGCGTTCAGCCACTTGTTCCTTGCGGTTCGGCACTCGTCCAATGTGGGTTTGACACAAGCGAACAGTTCTCCGTCCGTATGGCGGTAGTCGTACTGCACAAGTGTCCGCTTGCGTCTGCCGATACCCGATTGGAAACGCTCATATTTCTCCGTACCTGCGTCAGTGCAGGTGCTTACTCCGTTGATTGTCATCCGTGTTGCCATAATCGTTGTTTTTTTAGATGGTTAAAAATGTACAGACAGAACTCTGTTCTTCATCACCATTTCGGGATTGCTCGCGTGGCGTTGGTGCAGGTAGAAATGGTGTGAGCCGAAACCGTAAAAGAAAAACTTGTCAAGTCCGTGTTTCTCGGCAAACGCCTTTACGCTCTTTCTCAATTCCCCCTCACTCGTTGTGAGAGTGAGGAGATTGACAAATTCAATGAACATCGTGGAGATTGCATCATCCCACACACAAATCATACTTTCAATTCTTACTTCCATATCAATGTTGTTTTAGGGTTTATGCTATGCCGCTTTCATCCGCTCACGGATAAGGTTGGCGTTCTTGTTCACAAGGTCTATGATACGCTCGTGGTATTCGGTGTCTTGGTTGTACTTGCCGTGGCACTGCACCACCTTGAGTGTCCGCAAATCCACCTCTACGGTTTCAATTATCTCACCGCCAATCCTTGCCGAGAGTATGAGGGTGTCGGCTTTCTTGTAGTATTCACTGCCAAACACGCAGATGTTCTGTGCCTTGCCCTCGCTGTAATACTCGTCTATGCTTTCAAGCACCTTGATGATTATTTCCTCGTCAGTGATTACCAATCCGAAGAATTTGGATTTGTTGGCAATGAAATCCTCCGCATCTTTTTCCCTTTGCAGTTGCCGCTGTTGTTCACGCTCACGCCTTTCAATCTCCCAGCGGCGGCGTTGTTCGGCTCGTTCCTTCTCGTGTATGGCTTCAATCTTTCGGGTTGCGTTGTCGTGTGCCGCCATGAAATCTTCGGGGCAGATGTTCTTCGGGTTGCGGAGGTCTTGATCGAGTTTGTTGAGCATACGCAGATAGTCGCACCACATGGAGAAATTGTCTATCCGATACTTGTGACGTTTGGCAATCAGATATGATGCCCAGCATTCATCGGCAGTACGGGCATTGAAAAGAAAGTGTTTCATGACCTCAATCTCACCGCCTTTCATAAGGGTTTCAATTCTTGGGTCTGAAAGCAAGGCTTTGAAAAGACGCACGGGGGAAATGCCGTGGAAATCGCCCTTGAAGCCGTTGCGTCTGAGTTGGCGTAATACCCTCATCTTGGGATATGCACAGCTTCTTGCCACAACATCATCGTATAGGCTGTTGTGCGGTCTTATCTCCATCGCGCTGCACAATGCCCATACATCGCAGTAATAGAATGTGAAGCCACGAAGCAACGCCATGTCCGTAACCTTACCGTCGGGTGAAATCCAACGCTGCACAACCTCGTGGCAATAGAAGTGCATCGGCTCGCCTTTCCTGCTCTCGCATCTGACCTGCGCCACACGGATTACCTGATAGCCTTTGCAGGTGGTTATCACGCTGAAATACTGCGTTTCCTTGTAGATACGTTTGCGTGTGTCCTGCACTTTGAGTTCGGCATGGCATTTGGGGCAGGTGCAACCTTCAAGGGTGTCGCATAGTCCACTGTCACTGTGCCACTCGTGACCGCAGTCGGAGCAGGTAATGTTCCCTTTCTTGGTGCGGTAGCCGATATGTTCAACGCAGTGGCGGTATGCCCATTCAATTTGTGTCGTTGATATGGGGCGGAGGTTGGCTGAAAGTCTTGCCACCTCTTTCTGTATCTTGGTCTTCGGTTTCATAAGCCTAAATCAAATAATGAGGGTTGGGGTTGGTTTTCTTTTCTCGCTGACGGTCTGTTGCGGTTCTGCAACTTGCGGAGTTCCTCCTCTTGGTATCTGCGGACTGCATTCTGACGTGCCTCCGCCTTTTCCTCTTCCGTGAGTTCCACAACATGGTTCACCACCACTTGGCAGTTTATAGGTTTGCCCACCTCTATCTCGTTTTCCTCATAGTAGTGGATGGCTTGCCCGAATATCTCTCCGTCCGTGAAGCCGTTGCAACCACTTTTCTGCACATGGTTCAGAATGTGGGTCACGCACTCGTCTATGTTCTTGGCAGGGTTGCGGTACTTCTTCGCAAAGAGCGTATCTTCCTCCGCCCGCTGTTCCAGATACATTTGTATCGTTCTTTTGAAATGGTCTGTTCCTTTCATATCGCTGTCGTTTTTAGATTGTCTGTTTAAGTATCTCTCTCCAATAGGTCGGCTCTACCTCGCTGAGAAGGAAGTCCATGAAGTCCCTCCGTGCGTCCTTGTTTAGTTCGTGGTACAATCTTCGGAACGTTTCAAAATTGCCGTTGATGTACGTTTCCACCATATACACAAAGATGTTGTCCACCTCGTAATATCTGCACTGCTGCGCTACCGTCTTGCTGTTTCTCTTTGTCATGTCGGTAAGGGTTAAAGGGTTAATAACCAAAGGATGAAGCCGAAGTAGGCAATGGTGGAAAGGATAGCCACGATTACACCTATCACCACTCGGAACACTCCGTTTACAATCTCTCTGATGATGCCCCAAAGGATGCCGAACACCCCGAAGGCGGTGCGCATCATCAAGCCGCATATCGCCAACCCGATGTATTGCGCCACTTGTCTGAAATTTGCCGTTGCTGTCATATCTTCGCTGTTTTTGATTTTTTTGTTTTTTATGCGGATTCAAGAGCTGAGGAAGTTGAGTTTCAAACTATCTTATCTGCCTCTTGTTTATCCGACATTTTTTTTATGCGTCTTTCTGTCGCATCGGTCGTTTTCGTTTCGGGTGCTTGAAAAGGTAGGGATTAGGGAATGCAAGGTTTTTCGGTCAAAATACTACCCGCAGGGCTGGAGATTTTTACCGAAAACAGGAGGCTTGACCTTGCTTTCCCGTCCAATCCCGGAATTACCTTTGCGCCCAGAACGAAAATGACTGACTGATGCGGCTCACTGAAAGGGACAAAATGGAGGTAAACGAAAACAAAGGCAGATTGGGTAGAAAAAAACTTCAGGGGAAATCCGTAAAAAGAGGGAACAACTGAAAGGGAAAGACATCACCGGAAGCGTGAAAAGGGCAAACCACGACAAAGGAAGTATGATTGTTTCCGATCCGACAGGATTTATCCAGCCGGGCGGCAACAGTCTTTCTTCCCGGTTTGTCCGGCTGTGTGTGGCCGCTTGCTTCATTCATGGAGCAAGCTGACACACTCTGCATCCTTTCCGCTTCCGGCACAAATGGACTGCGAAAAAGAAAATCATCTGAAAACCCGTAAAAGCACCTCTTGGCATAGCCACAAAAGAAAGGGGCATTGCATCATCAGTCTAAACATTGTTTAGGCGTGAGGCAATGCCCTTTTCTCCGGCTATGCGGTAGTCGGCACACGTTTGTTCAAAACTCGTTTTGGGCAATGGTGTTCCGACGGATAATATCGCTTTTACGGAAAAATCTTATGAATGATGGGATAAAAAACGGGAGTTTATATCAAAATCTCGAATTAAATAGCTACTTTTGCATAGGAAGAGTTCTTTGAAGGTTACGCAATGCGCAGAAGGATAATGCAGTAGATAACTAACTAAATCGTAACCTATTACTATCAAGAGCAATTAACCTACGCTCATTTCCAATAAATTACACTCTTTTCGTAACTTCTGCGTGCAAAGTTACGAAAAAACCCTTTATAAAATAAATCCCTTATATATTTTGCCAGTCTAATAAACTTTTCTATCTTTGCAAACTGAAAACAAGGTCTCTTGGCCGAGTGGTTAGGCAGCGGTCTGCAAAACCGTCTACTCCAGTTCGAATCTGGAAGAGACCTCCATATTACAATTTTTAAGGGTTGATATTTCGTATATTAGCCCTTTTTTTATCTTAGACTAGCTTGGGATATGAAAACAAAGAAGACCCTATACTATATCGCATTAATGCCTATTTCTTGGTTGCCTCTTTCCATCCTATACCTTATTTCCGACCTGATATACCTGCTTCTATACAGGGCTTTTGCCTATAGGAAGACCGTTGTTAGAGAAAACCTTACCAAATCCTTCCCAGAGAAGAGTCTAGACGAAATCAAAGAGATTGAAAAAGCCTTCTATAAGCATTTGGCTGATATATTCGTAGAGGGCCTAAAGGTGATTAGTATTAGGAAAAACAACCTACTCAAGAGATATAGATGCATCAACCCCGAGCTGATTACTCCCTATTTTCAAGAGCCTAAATCGCTAATTCTAGTGTCTGCACATTATAATAACTGGGAGTATATGGTTGCTAGCCTAGGTCTTCAATTTGACTTCCACGGTGTAGGCGTAGGCAAGAGAATGAGTGATAAGGCCTTCGAAAGCTTTATGCACGAAAGAAGAACTAGGTATGGGACAGAGGTTTGTTATAACGATAATACGACCGAGACCTTTGAGAACAACCTAGGCCGTCCAACCGTCTATATGCTACTAGCTGACCAAAACCCAAACGATGAGAATAAGTCCTATTGGCTTAGCTTCTTAAACCAAGACACCGCCACCATATACGGTCCTGAATACCTTGCAAAGAAATATGATTTCCCTGTATTCTACTATACTGTCAATAAGGTAAGAAGGGGCTATTATGAATTTGAACTAAGCCTTATTGAGAATAACCCTCAGGCTTCTAAGTATGGAGACATCACTGAGTCTCACTTCAAAACCCTTGAGAACAACATTATAAGAAGGCCTGAGTTTTGGCTTTGGTCGCATAGGAGGTGGAAGTTTAAGAGAAAGAATAATAATTAATCTTTGAATAATCTTTCTAATAATTTACTTTTATATCGAACTTATTCTTACTTTTGCAAAATAGTATAGTTATTAATAATTTAAATTTATTGCGAGATGGCAGGAGTTAATAAAGTTATTTTGATTGGGAATTTAGGTAAAGACCCTGATATTATCTCTTTTGATGAGGTAAAGAAAGCAACGTTTTCGATGGCAACATCAGAAACCTATAAGAACAGAGAAGGACAGAAGATTGAGCAAACCGAATGGCATAATATAGTGTGTTGGAGAGGTCTTGCGGACGTAGCAGAAAGATTCCTTAAGAAAGGAATGCAGGTCTATGTAGAAGGTAAGCTAAGGAATCGCAAATGGGAGGACAAAGACGGAAATAATAGGCATATTGTAGAAGTTGTTGCTGACAATTTTATGATTCTTAGTAGGTCATTCCAAAACAGCAAGGGCTCAGATGATATAGACCTTGAGGACCAGAGAGACAAGGATCCTACAAAAGACCTTCCTTTCTAGACTTATTCAAAAAAGCCTATGGGAGAGGGTCGAAACCACTGCCTCCCCATGGGTTACATCTTATTATTCTTTTGGCTGCCAAATAAGAACCCTTGATTGGCCCATATTTCTTAAGTGCCTGTATTGCATAATCAGAACATGTAGGAAGAAACCTACACGAGGATGGAGTATGGGGAGAGATTGCTTTTTGGTAGAACCTAACCATACCTATTAATATCTTAAGCATTAGCTTGCTTATTGCATCCTTAATCTTCTTCATTAGAATAGTCTCTTATAGCATTGTGATTAGCTTTGAGATAATCTCCTTTATATCTTTCTCAAACTGACCAAAGCTAGGCCTATCTCTACTTATATAGGATATGGAAAGCTCTAGCTTGATGTTTTGATTATTGCATAGATTAATTAGATCCGACTTATTAAGCCTATAAGCCTCTCTAATCAATCTCTTTGCCCTATTGCGAGCCACTGCAGTCTTATTATATTTCTTTGGACTATGTATCAACACCCTTACTCCTGGCTTATTAGAGCTTTTCTCAATTAGATACCTAACCGAAAAAGGATATTGGAGAAAGCCCCTACCCTTGGTAAATAGCCTCTCAATATCTGCCCTATGACAAAGCCTCTGGCTTTTGGGGAATTTATTCATCAAAAAGGTTTATTCTTTCTTCGTGGTCTTCTTGGTAGCCGTCTTCTTTTTGGAAGCAGCCGTCTTCTTGGTGGTAGTTGATTTCTTGGTTGTAGCCTTCCTAGTCCTAGTCTTCTTTTCCGGCTTTTTATTAAACTCCTCATCAACGGCCTTCACATGCTCTTCCATCTCTTCTTCGCTCATTGATAAGAAATTATCAATTGCCATAATCATAGAAGGTGAGGTAGGAGTAGGAGCAGGAACAATTACCTTTATGCCAGCCTCTTTGAGAGCAGCAATGGTATTATTACCAAAGGCAGCAAAACAAATCTTGGTATGGTCATAGTCTGGGAAGCTCTCAATAAAGGCTTTTACGCCAATAGGGCTAAACATTACAACCATATCGAACTTCTTTACGTCTACCTCTTTGCTTATATCCCTGGTTTCGGAGCGATACATAATGGCCTGTGTATACTTTAGCTTATGCTTATCGAGCTTGGCGTAAATATCAGTAGAAGCGTCCTCAGCACTTGGGAACAAAAACTTCTCTTCCTTATGCTTTAGGATGACCTCAAGCAGCTCATCGAAGGTAATCTTACCAAAAAATATCTTCCTCTTGCGGTATTGTATATAGTTTTGGAGATAGTTTGCTATACTCTCAGTAATACAAAAATACTTCATCTCATCAGGCACACATAGCCTTAGCTCTTTGGCAAGCCTAAAGTAGTTGTCGACAGCTAGCCTACTTGTAAAAATAACTGCACTATGGTCTAAGATAGATACTCTATACGAACGGAAGTCCTTATTACTAATTCCAACTACATCGAAAAACTTATTGAAATCAAACTTTGCGCCGTGTTTGTCTATAATAGCTTTATATGGAGATTTGTTAATATCTGCAGGCTTTGGTTGTGAGATTAAAATTCTTTTTCCTTGTGTTGTCTTCATCTTATTTTTCTGTGATTATCTATTATTATACTACCCATTAACTAGCTTAAACACTATAATCAAAGGCAATAATTCCAAGCTGCAAAGATAGAAAAATAAATAGACTTTAGAAAATCTCTTCTCGGCCGACACCAGAGAAAAACCACGCACAAGTCTTATTATAAGCAATATAGCCAATAGTATTAGATTCGAAATTAATAAGGCAAGACTATAGTTTGGGTGGAGAAAAAAGTAGAAAACAGATAGGGGAAGAAGAAAAACTCCCTTAATTGCCAAGAATACTGTTTGATTGGTAAGGTAGTAAGAGATTATGTTTTTTAGATTAAAAATCAAGCCAAAAACATAGGTTAGAGCAATCTTAAGACTATAGAACACAAGGACGGAACCTAGTATAATAAGGTATAGGAGTATGCTGGTAATCCCTTCGGGCAGGACAATGGGGTGGAAATAATCGAAGGATGTGTAGATAATCAAGGCAAATACAGGAATAAAGAAAGAGAAACCTAGTAGAAAGAATATCTCGTTTAATATCCTAGTCTCATAGCTTAGGAACTTAGTCCTCCTATTGGATAGAGAAATCCCTATAAGGTCAATAAAGCGAATAGGGTTGAGCTTGGAGTAAATCAAATAGATAATACCTAAGAATAAGACTAGGCCGAAGACTAGAGAGGTATTATGAGACCCTCCAAAAAGCACTGCCTCATTCTTCTTATTATATAGGGTTTTGGTAGTAAAAAGCGACTTCCTCTCCTCAATAGGTGGAAGACTAGAATTAAGAGCATTTACCACATAAGTACGAAAGCCCTCTTGGGAATGGTTATCAATCAACCCCACTCTAAGGTCCCCGGTATAAGCCTCGTTTAATACAATACTATCATCACTATATGTGGTATACATAGGCTATCTCGCAATAATGAGTTTCTTGGTTAAAACCGACTTATCAGACTCAATAACGATGTAGTACACTCCCTCCAATAGATTATCCGTATCGAAATAAACCTCACTAGAAGAGGCAGTAAGAGTCTTATGAACCACACCCCTAGAGTCAATAAGCCTAAGTCTTTCACCACCCCTAAGGCCCGATAGGCTAAAGCTAGAGCTTGCAGGATTTGGGTAGAGGCTTAGGTCGTTATTATTTATAATCTCGTCGAGCTTAGTAACATAGCCGTCCAAAGGAAAGCTTATATTGTCTATCCATACCCCATCCTTACCAAAGGAGGTGGAATAATCCTTTTCGTATTCCCATATAAACTCATGCTCCCCAGAAGACACAGGGAAGCTATAGGTCTGCCATTCATGTGTACCCGAAAGCCTTAGCATAACATCTCCGTCAATATAGAACCTAAATATATCGTAGTTCCTCTCAGAAGACACTCTCGCATTAAAGCTAATACTATCGTCCGAAATAGAACTTCTTACTATGGACAACGCCGACTTCTTGCTATGACCAATAACCCCACTCCTTGCCGAATAATTACCTTGGAAGACGTTTTCCGAAAGATTATCAATAATCCATGGGTTGGAATGAGAGTTATTCCAATCAAACTTATCGAAACCATTGGATTCAAAGTCTTCAATATCCTGACCTAAAACAATACCTGAATAGTTCTTCACCTTATAGTGTTCATCGGCCCAAATACCAATGCTAAAGGATAGTTCGCTAGGACTACCCACCAATCTTAGCCTATACTCAAAGCTCTCTACTTCCTCAGGCTGCATTGGTTCTGAGTATTGCTCGCTATCATTTATATGGGTCAAAAAGCTAGGTAGATCTCTTAGCTTAACCACACCTTCCTTGCTCGCCGTTCTGCCAATGTTTTCTATATCGAAAGACAGGGTGATGGTGTCGCCAACCTCATATCTATTATTAGGATTAGAAATGCTTATATTATTGATGTCGAACTCAGGAGAATGAATCTTATACTCGTAGACCCTGCTAACCGAATAGTTGTCTTGAGCGCTTAGCACTAGCTCCAGCCTTAGGGTTTCATTATTTCTAGCACCATCCTTTAGCCTAAACCTTATCTCATCCTCAATAATAAGCCTCGACTCCGAAGCCATATTACCTATTTGATAACTAGGAGTAATTATATCAATCTCTGGAACACTCATAAGGCTAATCCCAACATCTTCCATAGATAATGAAGAGAAATTGCCCAGCTTGGTTCTTAGAGAGTATTCCTTACCGTTTACTACATTGCTAACAGGCTCACCCTCTTGGTCAATCACCTCTACAGACATTATTCCCATACTATAGAAGTCGGGAACAACCAGCTCAATGGAGTCAATAACTGGCTTAGTGAATTGTTTGGTTGAAACAACTTTTATATAGCCCGACTCTTCGACTGGAGAGCTTAGTTCAAGCTCCAACAAACCATTCTCATCGGCCTCTCCACCTCCATGCAAAGCACCGTCCTTACTAAGGCCTATATAAGCAAACGGTTCAGTGTTTAGGGTTATAAAATTAGACCCAATAGCCATTGTTTCTTCCAGCTCCAAGCTGCCCTCCACAGGTATTCCCACATAAGGAATAAGCGATGGGTCGCCCATAAGATGGTAGACTTCCCAATAATAAGGGGCTAGATCGGTGTTCGTCTGAGTTACTGCTAGATTACCTCCCTGCTGAAGCTCGCCTTGAGTAATGGTCCAATCGCTCTTTGCCTCGTCATTGCTATGGAACCACCTATCGTAGGCACCAAGCTTTTGAGCATCATATACAGCATTGAGACTTGGAGCCTTTGCACCTATTGCCCAAAAAAAGTCTTCGTTCCAATAAGTATTATTACTACCACCAATTGCACCAATACCACCCCTATCTTCCACCCTAAGTATGGCCTCGCCAAAACATTCGTCTTCGTCGAACTTATTGGCCAAACAACAGTTATTAATATAAAGACCGAAGCGATTATAATTGTCTATAGTATTATTGATATTAAAAACAGAGAGATTGGGAGATGCCCAACCGTCATGATTGCAATGAGCAGAGTAGTTGATTAGACCATAGCCATTTATAGAGATACTATCCCTAATCTGAGAAGCAAAGTCTGCAGAGCTAGGGTTATAATAAACTAGGGTGTCAAGCCCAGGAATCTGAGTAAGGTAGTTGGTCTTTAGGTAGTTCATCTGACCATTATTACAGGTTAGAGCAAGGCTTAGGGTTTCCTTGCCAGCAACCAATAATGAGCGGCCAAGATAGGAATCGTCTTCCATCATATACTTCTCATACTCAATAGTTTTATTAATCATAGCTGTGAGCTGAGCCTCTGTTTGAGCAGGGAAGCGACCATAGATAAGCTCTGGAAGATAGTCTCCCGTGTATTCTGCATAGTATAGGTCGGTTACATGCCTCCAACTAGTATTGCCCGCAAAGCTTGGCACCTGTTGTATATCACCACAAATAAGGAGGTAGTCTGCAGGAGGATTGTCATGAGTCGACTCTTCCCAGAGATTTTGAAGATAGTCTTTGATAGACTCAGAGGTCTGACCTACGCCGTCCTCACCCAGATATAGCTCAATAATCTCAAAGCCCATCTCAGTCTTCCACTCCACGTAGGGTCTTAGAACACCCGAGAACCTAGAGTCAGACAGGATAATCATCTTCTTAGGTCTATTCAAAGGAATATCACCACCAATCATATAGCTTACGCCACTATTCAGCTTAGCCTCCACAAGCTCCGACGTCCTATTATAATACCTAGCCTTAGCCTCAAAGGTCTTACCAAGGTCTCCTCCCTCAAAGTTCACCCTAATATCGAAGCTAGTACTTACCCTAATCTCGTTCTTAAAAGGATTATACACCACTGGACTAATAGATAGCCTAGCTAATCTAGAACTACCCATAAAGCCAATTATTTCCACATCTACAATAGGTCCACCAATATACTCATCCATAGAATAAACAAGCTTGTCCATATAGAAACTCGTATCAGGATTGGTCTTAGCCATCGAAGGCTGGTTAGGGACAATACTTAGACTATAGTATTGATTAAGATCAATCTCCTCCACCCTGTTTTCAATAATCTCCACCCTTGGACTAGCTCCATAAGGTATTTCAATAATCTTGTAATAAACAGGAAGCTCAGGACTACCAATCTTATTACTTACACCATATTCTCTACCAATATCTATACCTATAAAGTCTTGCCCATTCTTATTCTCCTTAATAATAGAGACCTCATCCACGCCTCCTTTCACCCTTATTGTCTCAAGAGCAAACTCAAGCTCAATGTCTTTATTATTCACATCAAGCTCCAAACCAACCCTTTGAGCCATACAAGGACTAACAAAGAATAAAATAATTCCAATTAGAAAAACCCCTAATCTCATACTCTAATGTTTTAAATTCAATATAACCTGCAAATATACATAAAACTATTCATTCCATGTTTATTTATTGAGTATTTGAGGTGAGTGAGAATTAGGAATTAGGAGTTAAGAGTTAGGAGTTTTTTCTTGTCTGAACCGCAGATGTAATGGATAAGAACAGATGTAACGGATGCAAAGCCCTTATTCAATGTTTATTTGTTGATGCGTTGAGTTGTTTTTGTCTGAATCAGGATTATAGAGGATTTATAAGATTAATAGGATGCTAGCGCAAGCAATTCCTAATTCCTATTCTCTAATTCGAAGAAGTTATTTTGTGAATAATAAATGTCCCTTATTTTGGGTCAAATGTCCCTTAATAAGATTCTACATTTGATTATCAAGTCATTATAACGTAATTTCTTTGTCCCTTAGCAAGGGCTAAATGTCCCTTATTTTGGGTCAAATGTCCCTTAATAAGATTCTGCATTTGATTATCAAGTCATTACAACATAATTTCTTTATCCCTTAGCAAGGGCTAAATGTATCTTATTTTAGATTAAATCTTCCTTAAGGTATAAATAGCGCTCTTGTCTCGTTCTTTTTCACTTAGTCTTATGATTATTTTATCCGTATTAATGAATTGATTTAAATACCTGCGAACAGTCCTCTCTTGAACATCGGCAGCTTGAACAAAATCATCTAGTATCGCTTCAGAATTATTAAAAAGATATTCAATAATCTTCTGCTGAGTATTATTGTACTCACTCCAACTGCTTTCTATTTTATGCAATATACTAGCCGGAATCGATTTGGAATTATCGCTTATTTTATTGTGGAGCGTTAAGTATACAATATCATGAACGACTTTATACTCAGGATCAGACAGCATAGACTTCTCCATAGACAGGAAAATACGCGATACGCCTTCGTTTAACTGTCTTACAAATCCCATATCTTCTAAAACCCTTGCTAGTCTAGGGTTTCTAGCAAAGCGTTCATTCCTGATATTCTCAACTGTAACCATAGCAGGAAGTGGACCACTGTTGGATATCTCAAATCTATTATTAAAATGCTTTATCAAAATAGGATTACCTTGAATATTATAAGATCTATGACAAAGTGCATTAACCACCCCCTCTAACCATGCTTCTTCCGGATATTCCTGCACTTTATTAAAGCGTCCAGACGCAATATCTAAATAATAATAATCCCTTAAAGCTGCTTTTAGAAAGGCTTTAACATTACCAATAATCCTTGGAATATTTGTTTCAAAGCGTTGGTCCTTAATTACATTATGCTCTAATCCAACCTTCTCTTCATTCCCTTCGTAACGCACATACCTTAGGGATGCGCTAGAGATGTATTTTTCTGGATCCTTTGCAAAAAGCAAGACAGCTGCCTTTTTTATTTTATACTCGCCATCCTGTTTAGTTGCTAGATGCCGCTTGGTTAGAAGATCAAGCACCGTTCCTTCATAATTCAGTTTTTCTCTATACTTTTCCAAGATAGGCATATCTAAGTCCTCTAGGTCAAAATCACTTTGGTACTTATCTTCAAATCTTCTAATTTGCTTATTATACTCTAATGTTTTAATATCATCTAGGTTAAGTAACCTATTAGTATCATGCACTCTTAAGAATACATTCTCATTATCTTTTCGGCTATAAATACATTCAATGTCTTGCTCAACGTGATAAATAAACAGAAGCTTATTCTCAATAAACACCTCCTCTAGTTCTATATGCCCAAAGGGCTTTATGAAGTCATTCATCAAGGTTCTATATTTATTTAATTTTTCTTTTTCTAGCTCATTTAAGTCCTGTATCTCTCCTTTGTCTGAAACACCAAAAGCCAATATACCTCCGTCAGCATTTAACATGCCAATCAATTCATCTGCTATTTTAGTTGGTTTTATGTCTTTTTCCCCCAAACCTTTTCGTTCAAAATACTGATTTTCATCCTTACTTTGCAGATACTCAAGTGTAATTTGCGAATTAATCTTTGAAATACCCATAGCCCTTATATTATATAATACATCTAATGTCAATTATTCACGGCAAAGATAAGGCTTTTCATATTAATATAAACAATATTAATAAAAAAACCATCCTCTCCCTGACTCCCGTATGCCCAAAGAGACAATGAGAGCTAATTTCAACGTCTTTCATTTGGTGAATAATAAATGTCCCTTATTTTGGGTCAAATGTCCCTTAATAAGATTTTATATTTGATTATCAAGTCATTACAACGTAATTTCTTTGTCCCTTAGCAAGGGCTAAATGTCCCTTATTTTGGGTCAAATGTCCCTTAATAAGATTCTGTATCTGATTATCAAGTCATTACAACATAATTTCTTTATCCCTTAGCAAGGGCTAAATCTTCCTTAAGGTATAAATAGCGCTCTTGTCTTGTTCTTTTTCACTTTGTGTGGTTCCCTGATTTTGGTTTACACTTTTGGCCCTTATCCCTAACTTAGGTTTACAAACCCTTTTATACCCTAATAAATCCGTTTTTTAAACTATTGATATCGAGAGATGTGTAATTATTCTCGGAGTTCATTTTAGTAAGATAGTATCCTACTCGAGTAAGATGGCATCTTACTATTACTAAGATGGCATCTTACTAAAATGAACTCGGAAGACAGTAAACCAATATCGAGACTTAGTAAGAGGAAAGGGTAGGAAAATAAGCTGAGATTATTAGATTCAGAATTTTCTTCCTATCTTTGCGGGGTAATAAACAAGAGAAGAAAAATGTAATAGAATAAGAAATATAAGACATATAGAATAGCGTTTCGCTTTTAAAGAATTTCCCGTGCCTGAAATATGACCAATTTTTCAACACACTACGGGGAAAATAAAAGTGGAGACGCCTGCGGTATGCGTGGGCGTTCCCTTTTGTTTCGTAGTGTAGCCTTTGGTCAGGCGTCAGGCACGAACAATGGGAATTAGCTCACGTTTTTTTATATGCTTTTCTCTAATAATGAAAGGCTTATGATGAGTACCGCAAAGAATAATCAACAGGTAAAAACTCGACAAAGGGTTGTTGAGCATGGAGAGGTTTTTACTCATGAAAGAGAGGTAAAAGCCATGCTCGACCTAGTAAAAGACCAAACCTACCGAATCGATTCCACATTTTTGGAGCCTGCCTGTGGCTCTGGCAATTTCCTTATTGAGATATTGAATAGGAAACTGGAAGTCCTTAAACAAAAATACTCCAAATCCAGAATCAAATACGAAACCAACCTTATCAAGGTAGCTTCGACCCTATACGGTGTGGAGCTTCTGGAAGATAATACCCTCGAATGTAGAGAAAGGCTTCTAAAAGGTATCCAAAATACTTATTTATCTCTTGTCTTACAGCTCAAATCTCACATTGCTAATCATAATTACAGATTAGGCATAAATCATAATTATTAATTATTTACAAGAACCGATATGCCTAATGGTTAATAATAGGGCAACAATATAAATGAAAGAAAACTCAAAACAATCAAGATGGCTAATAGCATTATCATTATTACTAAATGTGTTTTTAATAGCTAGTATTATATTTATTGGTTACATCAAGACTGATTTTATTAAACGTCAATTTGTAAAATTAGGAATTTCAAAAATCGAAAGTACAAAACGAACGGACTATTGGTGTATCAGAGGTTGGACAAACACCTTAGATAAACTAAACTTAAACGTTGATGTTGTGTTTTTTGGAAATTCAATAACTGCTGGCAGTTCATTTCATGATTTTTTCACGGATAAGTCTATTTGTAACCTTGGATATCCTGGAGACAATCTAACTGGCATGATGGCAAGAGTTCAGCAAATACAAATCGTAAAACCAGAAAAAGTTTTCGTTATGGGAGGAATAAATGGATTGAAACAAATGCCCTTAAATATATTTGAGACACAATACAGAGAACTGATTGTTGCAATAAAAGATACGGTTCCAACAGCTGAAATTTATCTTCAAAGTATTTTACCGGTAAGTAATGCACATTCAAGAGCAGCTTCGAATAAAAAAATAAGTGATTGTAATTTAATTATTAGAGACATTGCAAAAAGTCTTGGTTGTAAATATATTGATTTATATTCTTTGTATACCAAAAATGATGAAATAAATCCAGATTATTCTAGAGATGGTGTCCATATAAAAGAAGAACATTATGATAAATGGATAGAGGCAATACGTCCCTTCATTTATGATAGTTTATCATTGTTGTCCGGTAAAACTTTCGGTTTAGGCAAAAAAATATAGGCCAAACATTTTACTGTTTGACCTATTTTGATTTATTTTGTGGTTGAAGAAACTAAAATAAATCAGATGGGCAAAAATACAA
>FZPS01000062.1_pt2702 | contig 17214 bp, 18 predicted proteins | sample 1817821 | NCBI WGS metagenome assembly FZPS01 (sample SAMEA104158645, study PRJEB21678) | metagenome | place: Germany | collected 2015-04-21
CTTGTATACTGTTCTCAATAGTTTCATACCAATTTGTAAAGCCAGAGATGACATGGAACGTGCTAGCCGTTATCAAGGTGCGGCCGCTGAGTTGTTGATTTCCATCGAAAAGCACGCCTGGGACGGAGGATGGTATCGACGTGCATTCTTTGATGACGGTACTCCTCTTGGTTCGGAGGATAATGAAGAATGCCGCATTGACTCCATATCCCAGTCATGGGCAGCCATATCAGGGGGTGGAAGAACAGAAAGAGTGGAGGCAGCTATGCGTGCTGTCAAGCATTACCTTATTGATGAAGAGGCAGGGTTGATAAAGCTTCTATCACCTCCCTTTGATCATTCCGCTTTGGAGCCGGGCTATATAAAGGGTTATGTACCCGGGGTAAGAGAAAACGGCGGTCAATATACCCATGCAGCAATTTGGGCGGTGATGGCTTATACCCGATTGGGTGACGGAAATCAAGCCTATAGCCTGTTTCAATTGATTAATCCCATAAATCATGCCAAGTCTCATTTGGATGTATCTACCTATAAAGTGGAGCCTTATGTAATGGCTGCCGATGTTTATGCAATACCTCCTCATACAGGGCGCGGAGGCTGGACATGGTATACCGGCTCCGCAAGTTGGATGTATCGGGTTGGCATGAGTGAAATACTTGGTTTCAATAAGAAGGGAAGCAATCTGATAATCAATCCCTGTATCCCGGATGATTGGCCCGGGTTTGAAATAACATATCGTTATGGGGACTCCAAATATAGAATAGAGGTTAAAAATCCTCAAAAGGTACAGCAAGGTGTAAAGAGCATTATTTTGGACGGCCGGCAATTGGATGCATCATTCATTCCTTTGACAGATGATGGGAAACCCCACCACATTGTAGTTACCATGGGAACTGAGCACTGAGGCTCGGTTCCTTCCTTCAATCAGTGATATGGGGAATAAACAGAGCGGCAATAACATAGCTTTTATATCGAGAGTCACTGAATGGAGGAATGGAGATGAAATTTGATTATGTTTCCAAAAGAACTCTATTAACTGTTTGTTTAGCATTTGGAATTACATTATTTATGTTTGCCTTTGCTGGAAACAGGCAATCCGACATGACTGCAGTGTTCTCATCTCCCGCAGACAGTAAGGTGATTGTAATAGATCCGGGTCATGGAGGTTTTGATTCGGGTGCTGTAAGCCCTTCCGGTATCAGGGAGGATGAGTTGAATTTGAAGGTTGCCCTAAAGCTTGAGAAATATCTGTCCGAACACAATGCTACTGTGATTCTAACCAGAGAAACCAATGAAAGCCTGGCTTCCCGCAAATCAGAAGATATGCGAAAACGGGTTCAGATTATCAGGGACAGCAATCCTGATATTGTAGTCAGCATTCATATGAATAAATTTCCACAAAGCCAGTATTTTGGCGCGCAGACCTTCTATATGGAAGGCAGTGAAGAGGGAAAAAGACTGGCGCAATGCATTCAGACCAAGTTATTGGAAAATTTGATAGAAGGAAACAAGAGGCAGATCAAGGCAGCAAGTAATCTGTTGATACTGAAGGCAGGCAGTGCGCCTGCTGTTATTGTAGAATGTGGATTTCTTTCAAACCCCAGAGAAGAGTCATTGTTAATAACCGATGAATATCAGGATAAAGCTGCATGGTCTATTTTTTGTGGTATTCTGGAGTATTTTGCAAACGAAGAAACGTTTTATTGGGATAGAATTCAGACTCCTTATACGAATCTGGCTGATAAGCCCTTGAATTCAATTAATTGTTACAATTATCAGAAAGTCTGAAATAATTTATACAATAGGAGATTATAATGGGTATGAATATGGTATAATTGTGATAAAGGATGGGAGGACAGGCCTACGTTTCCAAATCCGGATGGAATTATCTTGTCCGGTAAACAGCTGTAAATAGAATTGAAAAAGCCGATATTCTTCAGCCAGGGTGGAATTTTTCCAAAAATCGGATTTGAGTGAAGAACCATCTTTTAAAGCCGAATAATGACCAATGATTTGGAAATATGTAGATGAAAGCCTTTTTTCATAACAGTATTTGTTATATAATATATATGTTTAATATCCAAAGAGGGGCGTGTTAGCATGTGGGATGGACTTTCCAGATTAATATCCTATATCGATCCTTATATCCAGTTTCCATGGGTCATCCAACATGTTATCGATATTTCAATTGTTGCCTTTGTACTTTATAAGCTCCTGCTTCTCATTAGAGAAACACGAGCAGAGCAGGTATTAAAGGGACTGGCTATTTTACTATTTGCTACAAAACTAAGTGAAATTCTTCAATTTAACACCATATTTTGGATATTGAAAAACACTGCTACTGTAGGTGTAATTGCGTTGCTTATTGTGTTCCAACCTGAGCTTCGTAGAGCGTTAGAACAAATAGGCCGTGGCCAGCTTTTTGACAGACTGTTTTTCCGTGATGATAAAGATCCTTCAATACTGATTAGCGAGGTTGTCCGTTCTGTTCAAAACATGGCTCGATTAAAAATCGGAGCACTTATTGTAATAGAACGAAAAACAGGGATAAACGAAGTGATAGAAACTGGTGTCAAGATTGATGGTGAACTATCTAGTGCATTACTGGAAAATATTTTTGTTGTAAACACTCCACTTCATGATGGAGCAGTTATTATTCGCGGTGATCGTATTGCAGCAGCAGGCTGTTTTTTGCCCCTCACGGAGAATAATAACATTAGTAAGCAGCTGGGAACCCGACATCGTGCTGCAATAGGAATATCCGAAGTCTCGGATGCCCTTGCCATTGTAGTTTCAGAGGAAACCGGTGTCATCTCTTTAGCTGTCAACGGTAAATTGACGCGGTATCTCGATTCCAAAGCCTTAAAGGAAATGCTGAAGAAGGTATACATCAGGGAAAAGGAACCACGTTCCTTCATTCCAAAAAAGTGGAGGTCGAGGAATGAACAGTAGACTATTAAAAAATAACCTGTCTTTGAAAATCATATCTGTCATTGTGGCTATTATTCTCTGGTTGTATGCAGTCAGTGAATTAAATCCGGAAACAACAAAACCTATTTATGATATTCCTGTAGAAATCATTAATATGGATGTTTTAAACGAAAAGAATTTAACATTAGCAGAAGAACCTGAGAAAAGTATAACTGTCCGAATTAGAGGGCTGGCTAATGATATTAGAAAAGTAAATACTTCAACTCTCAAAGCGGTATTGGACCTAAGTGAAATAGACTGGACGGGCTCACAAATGGTTACGCTGGATATTGAAGGCTTGCTTCCCAGAGAAGTAAAACTAGACAAGATACCAGAAATACCTGTTACTATTAACAAAATTACAAGAAAGCTGATTCCGGTTGTTGTAGAGTGGACAGGTGATGTTGAAGAAGGTTATCGTGTTCATGAGCCTATTGTTGAACCCCGCAGTATAAGTATCTACGGTGCAGAATCACTGGTAGATAGAGTTGTACAGGGGGTTGTGCAGCTTAATCTGGACAAAGATGTAGGTACTATTGAGCAATCTATTCTCATTAAGCTGGTGGACTCTGAAGGGCGTATTGTAGAGTCTAACTACCTAAATATGCGACAAAGCTCTGCATTAGTAACCATACCCATATACCCAGTTAAGACTGTGGCAGTAAGAGCAAATGTTACTGGTGAACCCGCTGAAGGGTTTGTGGTAGATAATATTTCAGTAAATCCTGCTCAGATCGAGGTAAATGGGTATGCCAGTATCATAGAAAATATATCATCTCTACCCACAGAAGCGGTTGATATACAGGGTGCAGTTGATAATATTCGAACAACAGTGAATGTTTTATTAGAAAACGGAGTTTATTTGGAACCAGGTCAAACTTCAGAAGTCAGTGTGATAGTTAATATTAGTGAAACTACTGTTAATACTAGACTTACGATTGAAGAGATTGGTATACAAAATATTCCGGAAGGATATGGGGCGACAGTGGTTAATGCACCCGTAATAATCCAATTAAGAGGTCCATATACAGTTATTAACAATATCACTATACAAGATCTAGCTCCTGCTGTAGATTTGTCGCAACTTCCAGATGGGGAATTAACATCAGGACAATACCAGCTCCCCCTTATTATCAGTGTACCTGAGCGAACGGAGGTTATTAATATTTCCACTGAAACAGTTACAGTGGATGTTCAACTAATAGAAGAAGAACCACTAGCTTCAGAAGAACCGGCTGATTAGCATAACACTTGTTGTCTATTTTGTTTTATGCTATACTTTTTACGTTAAGCGTCTGTGGCTCAGTGGATAGAGCGTTCGACTCCGACTCGAAAGGCCGCAGGTTCGACTCCTGCCAGACGCACCAAATCCCGCTTGCCATTATGGCTAGCGGGTATTTATTTTTTATCTATATTAATCTAATAAGATTTACTCTATGGATTATTACATTTATAATACGTTAAGATTAAGAAAGAGGGATAAACTAACAAACAAAATATAATTCTTCCTTAATCAAGCGGTGAAGGGATTTGTAGCATGACATAGAATATATTTTGTATGCAATTAGTGTGGGGAATGCAATAATTACGGAAGAAATAGAGCTCTTCCTATTGAGTGAGGTAATTTGGTGAACGATAAACAATATGAAATATTGGCATTGACTTTACGCTATTGGTTTCTACTACTAATTATATATGTATTTGCAAAAAGTGTGACCAGAACCATACAGGATATTTTTTCAGACACACCAGTGAAGCGTTCCACAGGCAATATTCCATTTGTTTTGGTTTTATTTACACTTACTTCTTTTGGGCTGCTTGCCATGCAGAACTCCCAAAACTTCAATACAGATACTGCACTAATGGGTGTGTTGGTATCCGCAATCGTTCTGTTTCAGTTCTATATGCTATATTACCTGTTTCCTGGGTTAGATGAAGTATTGCTGTTAATGGTAAATACACTTTCTATTTTGGGTTTTGTAATGTTACAACGGTTAACCCCTGAATTAGCACTGCGGCAGGTGGAATGGTTTGCCGGGGGCAGTGTAATATTAATTGTTATTATCCTGGTTTTTGGGCATATTGACGGTTTGGGAAAGCTGGCCTATCCAATGATGATATTGGGTCCGTTAATATTAGTTTTGGTCGCTCTGTTAGGTGAAGAATCGGGAGGAGCTACCAGCAGATTGCCAATTGGTCAGATTTCAATCCAACCTGCAGAATTGGTTAAAGTAATTTTCGTTTTAGTGCTGGCGGAATCATTGAAACAAGAAAAAACTTTTCGGGGAAAGGTTCTGCTTTTATTATTTGTAGCATCTTCGGTTCTGGGAGTTGCCCTGCAAAAAGATTTAGGTGGTGCGCTGCATTATTTTGTAGTTTTTCTGTTTGTTTATCAAATCAGTACAAATGATTGGCTGCTTACTGGGCTAGCATCAGGGGCAGGTATATTGGCTTCTATTGTTGGTTATAAGATTTTTCCCCATGTGCGTGTTAGGGTGGAGGCTTGGAAAAATCCATGGTCAGACATAGAAGGGAGAGGTTGGCAGGTAGCTCAATCATTAATGGCCATGGGAAGCGCTGGTTTGGTGGGTATAGGCCTAGGCTTAGGGAGTCCTTATATTATACCTGCCTCACGTACCGATTTTATTTTTGCTGCAATTTGTGAAGAGTTCGGAATTTTAGTTGGGGGTATGGTTATTGGATTTTACGCTCTGATTCTAATTCGGAGCATGCATAAGGCGAGTAAAGCACAACATCCAAAAGATATGCTGCTGGCGTGCGGCAGTGCTATTTCCTTGGCGGTTCAGGCTCTTATTATTATCGGTGGAGTGGTGAAGATGATCCCACTTACTGGTATCACATTGCCCTTTGTAAGTTACGGAGGCAGTTCTATGGTGACTAGCTTTGCTTTATTAGGCTTGATCCAAAGTGTATCAATAAAAAATTATAGATTTGTCAGAGAGATGGAGGATCAGGAAGACAACCAAGAATATTCGAACAGCCAGGGTTACATGGATGATTACCAAGAGGAGAATGGACTGTACAGAGGTGTGAGGGAACAATGAAACATCTAAAACGTAACATACGAGGTGCGGTAACTATCTTGCTGGGACTCTTCCTTTTGCTGACAGTCTACTTTTATTATAACTTATTCTTATACAGCGATAGGTGGTTTTCCAATCCTAATAACGCCAGAGTAAAGGTAGATATGGTAAATCCTCAGATAATACCAGGAAGTATAATGGATCGAAACAAAACCATACTCGTAGAAACTAAATCTAAAGTCAATAATGATAAAACTCTGACATTTTATAGAGATTATCACAAAGATACCAAATATGCCGCCCATGTTGTGGGTTCAAGGCAATATGGTATTGGAGCAGAAGCTCTTTATGTTCGTTATTTATTAGGATATGACAATAATCTGTTTGAGCGCATCTACCAAAAGGCATTTTTGGATCAGGAGCAGGGCAATAATGTTATTTTAACAATTGATATGCGACTACAAAAATTCATAGTTGATGCTATGGGCAAAGAAAAGGGTAGTGTAGTACTAATGCATCCTCAAACTGGGGAAATTATTGCTATGGTAAGCCAACCATCCTTTGATCCTTCATCAACATACGAAGAACATGAAGAGGGAAGTTTGTTGAACAAAGCTTCTTATGGAAGATATCCACCAGGATCCATAATGAAGGTTATAACTGCAGCGGCAGCTCTGGAATCAATGGAAGAAATTAATGAGTACGTAGTTGAATGCAAGGGAGCTACGGAAATAAATGGCACTGTTATCACTTGTTATGGTAACAAAGCTCATGGTGAAGTTAATCTTAAACAAGCGATGGAAGTCTCTTGTAATGCCTACTTTGCAAAAATAACTCAAGATATGGGCTGGAAACAATTTAAAAAAACAGGTGAACACTTTGGGTTTAATAAGGAGTTCATATTTTCAGATATCAAAACTACTAAAAGCCAGCTGCCTATCAACCGCAATACAGATGCGGAGGAACTGGCCTGGTCTGGTGTTGGGCAGGGAAAGATATTGACTACACCACTGCATATGGCTATGATAGCATCTGCAATTGCAAACCAAGGGACAATGCCGGAACCCCGACTGATTTTCGGCATTCAGTCTCGAACCGGCAAAATCAACCTGCAACAAAGTAATCTATTGACATCTCCTATTTCCCCTGAAACAGCACAGGTTTTAACCAATGCAATGATTGGTGTGGTGGAGAATGGCACCGGAGGCAGAGCGCAATCCACCGGAATGTTGATAGCAGGAAAAACCGGGACAGCTGAGGTGGGTGCAGAAAATAACCCCCATGCCTGGTTTATAGGTTTTGCACCTGCTGATAAACCTACCTTGGCTATTTCTATAATACTGGAGAACTCAGGTACCGGGGGAAGTAAGGCAGCCCCGCTGGCAGGGCAGATTTTAAGGGAAGCTGCAAGATTAGGATATTGATATGACAGAGAGGAGCTAATAAGCTTCTCTTTTGCGTTTGGATTGCCAATACTAGCAGATTTCTGTACAATAGACAGGAGAGTGATACTAGGCTAAAGGTTCAAAATAAAATCACTGAATAGAGAGGTTTGATTTGTTGAGCACCGATTTAGAAACCAAATTAAAGAATTTACCGGATCAGCCCGGTGTATATATTATGAAAAATGACAATGGGCGGGTTATATATATTGGTAAAGCAGTATCTTTAAAAAACAGGGTAAGGCAATACTTCCGTTCCACTGGCCATACAGGAAAAGTTGGAGCGATGGTATCCCATACTACTGACTTTGAGTATATTTTAACTGACAGTGAAGTGGAAGCTCTAATTCTTGAGTCCAATCTAATAAAAAAACACCGTCCAAAATATAATATTCTGCTTAAGGATGACAAGCATTATCCTTTTATACAAATTACTACCGGAGAGGAATACCCTAGAATTCTGCTTACTCGAAAAATAAATAAGGATAATCATCGATATTTCGGTCCTTATACCAGTGCTAAAGCAGTTAGGGAAACTATTGAAGTGATTAAAAAAATCTTTCCTATTCGAACCTGCAATCGTGTTATAAAGGAAGGACAGGCACCTGACAGACCTTGCCTAAATTATTATATTGGTCAATGTTGGGGTCCCTGTCTTGGAAATGTAAAAAAAAGTGATTATCAGAATATGATAAATGAGGTCTGTCGTTTTCTAGAAGGTAAACAGGAAGATATACTGGCGAAGCTCCGTAAACAAATGCAAGAGGCGGCGGACAAACTACATTTTGAAAAAGCAGGTGCTCTACGCGACAAGATTCAAGCGGTAGAAAAAATATTAGAAGACCAGAAAATAATCTCAACCTCAATGGTGGATCAGGATATTCTGTCATTTTATCAGGAATCTGACCAAACCGCAGTACAGATATTTTTTGTTCGCAGAGGCAAATTGATATCAACTGAACACCATGTATTGGAGGATACTCGTGGCGAAATTTTTAAGGAGCTAATAAACTCCTACCTAAAACAATTTTATGGAGAATCTGCCTTTATTCCCAGGGAAATACTGATACAGGAGGATATTGAAGATCGCGAGACCATTGAAAAGTGGCTGACTGAAAGAAAAGGCAGTCGGGTTTATATACGAGTTCCCAAACGGGGTGAGAAATACAAATTGGTTCAAATGGCTCTGCGAAATGCTGAAGAATACCTTCAGATATATAATAGAAAAGCTGAAAGAGAATATGCTCGTACTCGCGGAGCAGTATTAGAACTTCAGCAGGAATTAAAGTTAAGCACAACCCCCATACGTATTGAAGCTTATGATATTTCCAATACACAAGGTACTCTATCCGTTGCTTCTATGGTGGTGTTTGAAGATGGTAAGCCTGCAAAGAACGAATACCGCAGATTCAGGATAAAAACCGTAGAAGGCCCTGATGATTATGCCAGCATGGAAGAAGTAATAGACAGAAGATTCAGCAGGGGCTTGAATGAAAGAAAACAATTAGATCAAGAAGACAAAGATTATTCCGTGGGTAAATTCTCCCGATTTCCGGATTTAATTATTATAGATGGAGGAAAGGGTCAGCTGGGTGCAGCATTTAAATCCATGAAAAAGCTAGGTGTTGATTATATACCCACCTTAGGACTGGCGGAAAAATTTGATGAAATATACTTTGGAGAAATAGAAAAACCTATTATACTGCCCGGTAACTCCAATGCTCTGCACCTATTGCAAAGGATACGGGATGAAGCCCACAGGTTTGCTTTAACTTATCACCGCAACCTGCGAAACAAAAACAGCATACATTCCATATTGCAGGATATTCCTGGAATCGGCCCGAAAAGAATGAAGCAACTTATAAAAGCATTTGGTTCGGTAACCGCCATAAAAAAAGCGAGCCTGGAACAACTTGCATCGGTAAAGGGAATGAATCGAAAGGTTGCAAAAGAGTTGAAAAGCTATCTGAGCTAAACAAAGACAATAAATATATTTCATCATATCCGTAACTAGACAGGTTAGGTAATTTACGTATATACTAAGAAGGATTGAAAGGGGGAAAATTATGAGTAAAAAATTGTATTTATCTGATACTGATAAGAAAATTAGCGGAGTATGCGGAGGCATTGGAGAATATTTCGACATTGATTCTACATTAGTTCGACTTGCCTGGGTTATTTTGTCCCTGCTATTGTCTCTTGGTATTGGAGGTTTAATTGTCTATATAATTGCTGCCCTTATTATACCCGAAAAGCCGGTAAATACACAAGCTTGAGGTGGAATATGAACTATAGATTAATCGCGGTAGATTTGGACGATTCATTGCTGGGTAGTGATCAAAAGATAAGTGAGGATAATAAAAGGGCACTTTTTGCTGCAAGGGATAAAGGCATACATGTTACTATTGCTACTGGAAGAATGCTGGATTCGGCAATGCCCTATATCAAGGAGTTAAATATTAATATCCCGGTCATTACCTATCAAGGCGCATATATAATGGATACCCAAACAGGGGATACCTTGGTTCGAAAACTTATCCCAAGGGCATATGCCTTAAGAATTCTTGAAGAAGGAAAAAACCAAAACCTTCATATACAGACGTTCAATGAAAGTAGTTACTTTTATGAAGGAGACAATGAATTCAATAGATATTATCAAAAAATGTCAGGAATAGAGGGAGAGCAAGTAAAAGATCTATACCAGCTATTGATGAAAGAAGAACCTATCAAGATGATGGTAATTGATGAACCTTCTAAAATTGCACGGTTATATCCATATTTTCTAGAACTATTCGGAGATATTATGCAGGTTTCGATTTCCATGCCTGAATACTTGGAATTTACTAATAGAGAGGCTACAAAAGGAAATGCATTAGCTTTATTAGGAGAAATGCTTAGTGTCTCAAGTGACGAGATGATTGCCATTGGTGACAGTTACAATGATATACCTATGATTAAATATGCCGGCTTGGGTGTTGCTATGGGTAATGCTGTAGACGATGTAAAAGCACATGCCCAATATGTAACCAAAGGTAATGATGAAAATGGTGTGGCTGAAGTGATAGATAGGTTTGTATTAAAAAAGGAGTGATTCCAAATGGGCAGTATTTCAATTAAAGATATGCTGCAGGAATTGGATATGGAAGTAGTTTATGAAGGTAAATCCCTATCCATTGATATTGAAACCAGCGACATAAACAGGCCAGGGCTTCAATTTGCGGGTTTTTTTGATTACTTTGCGGTTGAACGAGTTCAGGTAATCGGCAAAGTTGAGATGACCTATTTAGATAGCATGGATCCAAAGCTTCGCCAACAGCGGCTGGAAAGGTTCTTCAGCTCAGGAATTCCCTGTGTGCTGATTTCACGTAGTATGGAGGTTCCCCAATACTTAATTGATACTGCAGCTAAATTTGGTTGTCCAATTATTCGCTCTAAAAAGACAACCACAAGCATTATACACAGAATGATAAACTACTTGGATTCAGCTTTGGCACCAACTATAACCCGTCACGGTGTTTTAGTTGACGTATATGGTGAAGGTGTGCTTTTAATGGGTGAAAGCGGCATTGGCAAAAGTGAAACAGCCCTTGAGCTGATAAAGCGCGGTCATAGACTGGTAGCCGACGATGCAGTAGAGATTAAAAAGGTTGCAGAGAATCGCCTCATAGGTTCAGCGCCAGAGTTAATCCGTCACTATATGGAGATAAGAGGTATTGGCATTATTGATATTAAAGCTATGTACGGAATTGGAGCTGTTATCAATAATAAAGCCATCGATATGGTAATATATTTGGAGTTCTGGGACAACAACAAAGAATATGACCGACTGGGCTTAACTGATGAATATATGGATGTCCTGGGGGTAAAGCTGCCCAAAGTGACTGTACCTGTTCGGCCTGGCAGAAATCTTGCTATTATTGTTGAGGTAGCCGTTCGTAATTGGAGGCTGAAAAACTTAGGTTATAATGCTGCTCAGGAATTGGATAATCAATTGAATGCTATGCTTCAACTGAATTCTGGCGAAGGTATTGAGGAACTCTAGATATGTCATACTTTTTTTTGATAATAATATAAATGGAGTAAATGGTTTTGCTAAGGGGGATCCCGATGAAGAGATGGAATATAAAACCTTTTACTCTATTTTTGCTATTGTTTTCATTAGCTTTTTTGATCATTTATCCAATATGGCTTGTGAAACTAACAGAGAAACCATCTTCCGAACCACTGCAGAAAGAACTGCCTGCATGGTCGGGAGTTATAACCTTGTGGGATATTCCATATGTACAAGCCGGTAGAGGGAGCCATGTTCAGTGGCTAAAAAATTGTATCAATAGATTTGAAAAGGAACATCCAGGTGTATTCATAGATATAAGAACCATGACAGTCGAAAGGCTGAACATGTACTTATATGGTAATATAGATAGGGACATTCTCCCTGATATTATTTCTTTAGGTATCTATGAGCAAGCCATACCTGAAGAGCTTTTAACAGATTTATCCTCAATTTTTTCCCAAGATGAGCTAATAGCACTTCGTGATCCTGCTCTTAAGCGAGTTCAGTATAAAGAGCGTATACTTGGCGTGCCCTATATGATGGGATGCTACGGACTATATGTAAATCAAGATGTCTTATTAAATGAATTGGAATTGGAGTCTGAAATATTAGATAATGTTCTTATAGATTATAAAACAGTGAATTCCATAGCCAGAAAAAGCACCTATACAAAAGAGTCCGGCAAGCAAAACACGGACTACTATGGATTTTGTACATATACCACTTCAGACAGCAAGCCGCTGCTTAGTATGATTTATCAGGAAGATGGTAAAATTAGAGGTACCGACCCGTATGCTTTGTTAAGAGGATGGTTGGAAGATGAACAGGATATAGTACCCCCGAATATAAAAACCTCACCCTATTCTTCTGCTTTCAAACTATTTGCATTGGATGGGCGGGCAGCTATGATGCTTGGAAGCAGCAGAGTGCTATATGATGTACGCAAACTGCAAGCTTCTGGAAGGGGAGTAGAGTATAAGGTTTATCCTTTGCCAGTAGATGGCGATGCTGGTCTTTATATGGATCAAATTGCTGCTTATGGGTTGATTAATCAAGCAAATGAGAAGAAAGAAGAATTGTGTATTCTTTTTTTAAAAAGCCTCCTGCAGAAAGAAGCACAAAGTAAATTGAAAGATATAGGAATGTTTTCCATATTAAATGATTTACTGCTTTATGAGGACGATGCTGAGATGCTGACGTTAGAGCAATCCTTGGACCGGGTTGTAACAGGCCCCTGGGGAGAAGACGGTATGGCAGCTCAGGATCTGCTGAATAGATTGTTTGATGGTAATGACGTAATTGAAAGACAATAGTATTTATGCATAGATATTATAAATATTATATCTAAAATATATTAATGGGAGTTTACATTATGAAAATAGAAAAAGCTTATCATGCGTTAATGGAATTTATGGAACCGGATCAGCTTTTACAGAATGAAAGTATGAGCAAACATACTTCCTTTCGAATCGGAGGTCCGGCAGATTTAATGATTTTACCCTCGGAAATCCGGCAAATTCAAAAGACTTTTCAAATACTGAGAAGCTTTAATGTACCTGTAATGGTTATGGGCAACGGCTCTAATCTTCTGGTAAAAGATAAGGGAATACGGGGAGCTGTAGTAAAAATAGCAGATCGTTTTAGCCGAGCTGAGGTAAAGGGTGAAAGCATTTTAGCTCAGGCAGGTATTCTCCTATCAGCTTTATCCAGATTAGCATTGAACTCCAGTTTAAGAGGGCTGGAATTTGCCAGTGGAATACCTGGAACCCTTGGTGGAGCAGTCACTATGAATGCAGGAGCTTATGGCGGTGAAATGAAAGATGTTATTGATTGTGTTTCTGTTTTAGATGAAGATGGAACAGTCACTACTTTGTCTAAGGAAGAGATGGAACTTGGATATCGAACCAGTATAATACAAAATACTAGAAAGATTGTGCTGGAAGTTTTCATGAAGTTGGAAAAGGGCGATTATGAGGAGTCCAAAGCGCTTATGCGGGAATTTACCAAACGAAGACAGGAGAAACAACCATTGAGTTACCCGAGTGCAGGAAGTGCATTTAAAAGACCTGTGGGTTACTATGCTGGGAAGCTAATTCAAGATGCAGGATTAAAGGGAATGAGAATAGGTGATGCACAAATTTCTGAGAAACATTCCGGCTTTATTATTAACTTAGGTAATGCTAAAGCCTGTGATGTTATAGAACTAATAGAAAAAGCGAAGGAAAAGGTAAAGGAACAGACTGGAGTGGAGCTGATTCCTGAAGTAAGAATTGTAGGCGAAGATTAATGACTTTCAGGAGGATTTGATTTGTACAAACTTGTCGCAGATTATCATACTCATACCCGATATAGCCACGGTAAGGGAACGATACTGGAAAATGTGGAAGCAGCAAGGAAACTAGGCCTAAAAAAAATTGCCATAGCCGACCATGGTTTTAACCATATTGGAATCGGGATGAATATTTCAGACTTAGCAAAAATAAGGCAAGAGATAACCCAGCTTAATCAGCGCTATTCAGATATAGATATATTAATGGGAATCGAAGCTAATCTTATAAGTCTAGATGGGGACATAGATATTCCTCAGGAATTTCTCAATGCTTTTGATATTATTCTAATGGGTTTTCATAAAGCCGTTAAACCTGCTACATTACAGGATGCATGGAGCTTATTTATTAAAAATGGATTGGACAAGCTGGGATTGGTTAATAGGGAGACGGTACGACATGCAAACACAAAGGCATTAATCAATGGGATCCAACGTTTTCCTATCCGGATTCTAACCCATCCAGGTGCAAAAATAAATATTGACACCAGGATGTTGGCTAAAAGGGCGGCAAAGCTGGGTGTAGCACTAGAAATCAACGCAAGCCATGGATTTATGACTGTAGAATATGTTAAAATAGCGTTGGAGGAAGGAGCTTCATTCGTCATAAGCAGCGATGCCCACACACCAGACAGAATAGGAGACTTTCAAAGGGGAATTGAGATTGCAAAAGAAGCTGGGGTGCCTTCCCATAAAATTATTAACACGATTGAAGCTATGGAGCTTCATTGATAAGGAGACGGCTACAGATGCGCTTCATTATAGTTACTGGTCTTTCGGGTGCTGGCAAAACGTTAGTAAGTCGCTACTTAGAAGATCTGGGTTTTTTTTGCATAGACAATCTACCCCCAAAGCTTATGCCAAAGTTTGCCGAGCTATGCTTCCAGGCAGAAGGTAAAATAGATAATGTGGCAGTTGTGGTTGATATTCGTGGTGGTGGCTTTTTTGATGATTTATTCGAGTGCCTTAAGATAATGAGAGATTCCGGATATACCTATGAAATACTTTACATGGAAGCTTCAGATAAAGTACTGGTCAGAAGATATAAGGAGACCAGAAGAATTCATCCGCTTGTAAAGGGTGGAGAAGGGCGGATTATAGAAGGCATCCGTATGGAGAGAGAACGACTGGAGAAGATCCGGGAATTTGCTACTAATATTATTGATACCAGCAATCTTCAACCCAGGCAGTTGAAGGAGATTATAACCAAGCTGGTATCAAACGATGGCAGCCATCCTAAATTGATTATTTCTATTATTTCTTTTGGATTTAAGCACGGGATACTGATGGATGCTGATATCGTTTTTGACGTTAGATTTCTACCTAATCCCTTCTATATTGAAGAGTTGAAAGAACATACCGGTAAGGAGTCGATTATAAAAGAATATATTTTTATGTTTCCTGAAACACAAATTTTTTTGTCCAAGCTGCATGATATGCTGGAATTTTTAATTCCTTATTATGTTAAAGAGGGAAAAAACCAATTGGTAATAGGTATAGGTTGTACTGGCGGAGTACATCGCTCTGTTACCATTGCTGATGCTGCCGCGGATATGCTGCGGGAGCACGGACATCATGTAATTCAAGAGCATCGGGATATAAATGAAGTATGACGTTCTTGAAAAAAGGGGGAGTGTGCTGCTGTGTCGTTTTCATCCAGAGCTAAGAATGAAATTTGTAGAATTGAGCTTAATAGACCATGCTGTCGGTTGGCAGAGTTGGCTGCCCTTATTCATACCAGCGGAATTATTCAGATGGCAGGCAAAAAAAAGGTACGTTTGAAGGTAAGCACAGAGAATGCTTCCATTGCAAGGCGTATCTTCATGTTAATTAAAGATTTGTATAAAATTTCTCCAGAAGTCATTGTACGTAAAAATCGTAGACTACGAAAGAACAACAGCTACATTCTTCTTATTACATCTACAGATGACACACAAAAGATTCTAGTAGATACTAGCATATTAGATCAGAACTCGGAAGACAGAATAAATGTAAATCTGGGTTATGTCAATAGAGATATGATTCGCAAGAAATGCTGTAGAAGAGCATACCTTAGAGGTGCTTTTCTTGGAGGAGGGTCAGTAAGTGATCCGGAAAAGGCCTATCATCTTGAGTTTATAGCTCATAATAAAGAGTATGCCGAAAATCTGTGTCAGATTATTCAAGAGTTTAAGCTCCATGCAAAGTTAATAGAACGTAAAAATATTTTTGTTGTTTATCTTAAAGAAGGTGAGCATATTGTCAACTTGCTCAGCTTGATAGGAGCACATACAGCGCTGCTAAATTTTGAAAATATTCGAATTTACAAAGATATGCGAAATAATATTAATCGCATAGTAAATTGTGAAACAGCAAATTTAAGCAAAACCATAAATGCAGCTGTGCGTCAAATTGAAAATATAGAATACGTGCAGAGAAATATTGGTTTCGGCAATCTAGCTCCCTCTTTGAGGGAAATTGCTGAATTGAGGCTGATGCATCCTGATGCCAGCTTAAGAGAATTAGGGGAAATGCTTACACCTAAAGTAGGAAAATCTGGTATCAATCATCGTTTAAGAAAGTTGGATAAAATAGCGGAGGATCACCGAAATAACAAAGAATGTTAAAGTTTTCAGATATATACCTGTTGAAGAAAATGGTAGTAAATCAACCTTGCATATGATATAGTATAGGCAAGTCATATAACATGTTAGTTGAATTTTGGAGGGCGATTTTGTGAAGAAGGATTTTCAGGAAACCATGAAATTCAGCCTTGAGAAAGAACCTTCAATTACTCCTAGAGAAATATTTGAAAAAGTATATCAGGCTTTAAAAGAAAAGGGATACGATCCAATAAATCAACTGGTTGGTTACTTTATTTCTGGCGATCCAACCTATATTACCAGCCACCATAATGCAAGAGCCTTGATTCGCCGATTGGAGCGTGATGAACTTCTTGAGGAGTTGGTGAGGTTTTATTTGGAAAATAGCGGATTGGATGACTAATAATAAATGGAATTACGTGAGCTTGGAAATACGGGCATAATTGTGTCCCCTATTTGTTTTGGTTCCCTTACTATTGGCCCTCTTCAAAGAAATTTGTCAATGGAGGAAGGCGGTCGTGTACTTAGTCGGGCTATTGCTTTGGGAATCAATTTTATTGATACAGCTGATTTATACCAAACTTATCCCTTTATCAAGGAAGCACTTAAAATAAAACCCGATCTGGTAGTATCTACAAAATCTTATGCATATGATACCAAGACAGCCAGAGAAACACTTGAACGCGCTCTTAAAGGGATAGGAAGGGACTATATAGATATATTTTTACTTCATGAACAGGAAGGCCCCTTGACCCTGAAGGGTCATGAGGAGGCTCTTCGATTTTTTATACGTCAA
>FZPS01000018.1_pt548 | contig 17206 bp, 16 predicted proteins | sample 1817821 | NCBI WGS metagenome assembly FZPS01 (sample SAMEA104158645, study PRJEB21678) | metagenome | place: Germany | collected 2015-04-21
AGTCTGCCTGATTATATCCATAATGAATCCGCCTGAATCAACCACGACATAAGAACTTAGATAAGGTACAGCGGCAGCCGGTTTCCTTGCCTTTACAGCAATAATCACTTCATCGGGCAGCCTGATAGTGATGCCCTGAACTATTGCAAAAGGCGGACTGCCTTCTATTCTTTCCTTAACCTGCTGTCTGTTTATCTTTAGTATATTGTCGCCGTATGATATACCGGACAGATTTATTATAACATCACTATCCTGTGCTGCGCTACCTGCAACTGTTATATTTTCTATCTGAAATACCTCAGTGCCTATAAACACTATGGCAGCAAAGCAAATCAGCAATATCATAAACATCAGAATGCCTTTTCTTGTCCCATGCCGGCTCATGGCTTTTCCTCCGAAGGATCAGTTTGTTTTGAAAACACTAAAATCCTGCCATAAAACCCTGCCTTGCAGCAAAGTTTTACGGCATTTTTACAAATTACTGTTCAATTCTCTCTATGTCTGCTCCTATGCTGCGCAAACATTCGTCAAGCTTGTCATAACCCCGTTCAATATGGCGGATGTTGTCTATCCAGGTTTCACCTTCTGCTTTCAGACCCGCCATAACCAATGCTGCCCCTCCCCGCAGATCACCGGCAGTAACGCCGGCACCTTTCAGGATCGGGACGCCCTGCACCACTGCAATCTTTCCTTCAGTCCGGATATTGGCTCCCATGCGGATCAGCTCAGGGACATGCTTGAACCTGTTTTCAAATATGTTCTCCGTTATTATGCTGGTACCTTTTGCAACTGTCAGTGCACTCATGAACAGAGCCTGCATATCAGTTGGAAATCCGGGGTAGGGATAGGTTTTTGTATGCTCAACCGCCCACAAACGGCGGGGAGCCTTGATTCTGACCGAACTGACAGGTCCTTCCCCCTGAGGGACAATCATACAGCCGGTTTCCCGCAGCTTGGTAATTATGGATTGAATATGTTCAACTATCACGTTTTCCACAACTATTTCACTGCCCGTGATAGCAGCTGCCACCAGGTAGGAACCTGCCACAATGCGATCGGGGATTACGGTATATTCCGTTTCATCAAATGATTCCACGCCCTCAATCACTATAGTATTGCTTCCGGCACCTGCCACCCTGCCGCCCATGCTGTTGATGAAGTTCTGGAGATCGACGATTTCCGGTTCCTTGGCAGCGTTTCGTATGACAGTCCGGCCCCTGGCGCGGGTAGCGGCCAGCATGACATTTTCGGTTGCTCCTACACTGGGATAATCCAGGTGGATATCGGCACCAACCATATTGGCTGCCTCACAATCCAGATAACCGTAGGATTCATTGATGATCACTCCCAGCTGCCTCAGCCCCTGCAGGTGCAGGTTAATTGGACGTTGTCCTATCTCACAGCCTCCCGGATAAGTAATCTTGGCTTTTTTCATCCTGGCCAGAACTGCTCCCAGCATGACTATTGAAGATCGGATTTCCTTTACATACCTGTCAGGTATAACCCAGCTGTCTATACCCGACGGATCTATAAACAGGGTGGAGTTTTCTCTTTTTATTCTGCAACCTATGGACTGCAGTATCAGTAACATGTTTTCAACATCTGCAAGGCTGGGGAATTCATACAGGACTACCGGTTTCCGGGTTAGGATTACCGCTGCCAGTATGGGCAGAATGGCGTTCTTCGACCCTATGACCCGGATGCTTCCTTCCAGCTTTCTCCCTCCCCGGATTCGAAACATTCCCATACAACTACACCTCTTTCTTCCGCTTACACCGGTATATCGAAATTTACGCAGAAATTCCGATCCATTACCATTCTATGCACGGAAAATTGAGGTGTTACATTCCGTGAATATGTCGAAGGAATGTTAGACGGTTCTGCAATGTCTGGAAACATTGAGCAGGACCCCTATGCCGGTCAGAAACATGGCCAGGGAGGAGCCTCCATAACTGATGAAGGGCAGGGGCAGTCCGGTTGGGGGCATGGAGGCGGTAACCACAGCAATATTGATCACTGCCTGTATTGCTATCATGGAGATAATTCCTGCAGACAGAAAGCTTCCGAACAAGTCAGGTGCCGTCAGTGCAACCCTGATCCCTCTCCATATCAGGATAAGAAAAAGAAGAATAAGAAAGGTTGCGCCTATGAAACCCAGTTCTTCCCCAATTATGGCAAAGATAAAGTCGGTTTCCGGATAGGGCAGGTATAAATATTTCTGTCTGCTCTGAGCCAAGCCCAGTCCGAAAAGACCCCCGGACCCCAGAGAATACAGGGACTGAATCAGCTGCCACCCGCTTTTCAGAGGGTCAGCCCAGGGATCAATAAATGCCTTATATCGATCCAGTCGATAGCCGGCCACAACGGTAAGCACCACCGCTCCTACAGCTCCTGCTGCCGCCAGGCCGGCAAAATACCATAGATTTAATCCCCCTATGAAAAGCATTACCAGGGTCAGAATCACGATACTGCCTGCGGTGCTTAAGTTAGGCTGCTTAACAATCAATCCAAAGACCATACCTACAACCAATAAAATGGGCAGGACATCTTTCAAAAAACGCTTCATTTTGCCTCCGGCTCTTGCCATGGAGTCCGATATGAAAAATATAATGGCAAACTTGGCGATCTCCGCCGGCTGGATGGTGAGGCTTCCTATGCCCAGCCACCTTTTGGCATTATTCCTTGGTTCTCCTATCAGCAATACCAGAACCAGCAGCAGTATGCTTATAATCATGAATATGCGGGAATACCTTTGAAGCCTGGAATAGTCCACCCTGGAAGCAACAAACATACCTGCAAAGCCAATCACAGCCCACAGGCACTGACGCTTGAAAAAGTACAGGCTGTCGCCCCATCGTTCCGCAGAATAATAATAGCTGGCGCTGAATACCATAACAATGCCAAGAGCTACCAAAATGACGGTAGTCAGTAAAATTGGAAAATCAACCGGCTTTTTTTTCACCTGGTCTGCCCCCTGCTTTATTCTATGCTTTTTTCTAGTGCTCTGACTGCCTCTTTGAACACATTTCCTCTTTCTTCATAATCCCGGAACATATCCCAGCTGGCACAAGCGGGAGAAAGAAGAACACTGTAACCCTGGGAGGAAAGTGCATATGCTTTTTCTACTGCTTCCGGTATGCTCTTTGTCATGTGTATATTGGTAAAGCCCTGTTTTCTGGCAGTTTCCGCTATTTTATCCGCTGTTTCCCCCAGCAGAACCAGAGCCTTTACCTTGCTGCCAAAAGCGGCTGTAAATTCGGAAAAACCTCCTTTTTTATCCATGCCCCCTGCGATTAGGACAGTTGCACCCGGCATGGCTTCGATGGCTTTAATGGAGGAATCGGGATTGGTTCCCTTCGAATCATTGTAAAAGGTTATGCCCTTTATGACAGCCACCTTTTCTATGCGATGTTCCACTCCGGGGAAGGTTCTCAATGTGTCAGCAATTATTTCCGGAGCCGCACCGGCCAGGCCTGCAGCGGCGGCAGCAGCCAAAGCGTTCTCCAGGTTGTGGGTTCCCGGTATGCCCAGTTGATCCGCCCGGCAAACCGTCTTAATTCCCCCGCCCAGATTCATCCGGATGTATCCGTCCTCCACCCACACTCCTTCCGACAAGGCTCTGCTGCGGCTGAAATAAAAGGTATGGACACCACCTGGGGGATCAATCCGGGACAGAATGGGATCATCGCCATTTAAAATCAGGATATCGCCCCTGACCTGATTGCCGAACACCCGATATTTTGCTGCTATGTAATTTTCCATGGTCTTATGACGATCCAGATGATCCGGCGAGATATTCAGAATCAGGGCTATTTCCGGCCGGAAAACAGCGGTGGTTTCCAGCTGAAAACTGCTGATTTCAGCTGCAACCATGTCGCCTGGCTCAATCTCATCAACTTTCTCTGAAAAGGGCAGGCCGATGTTTCCTACAACGTGAGTTACTTTACCTGCTGCTTTCAATATTTCCCCGATGAGAGCGGTTGTTGTGGTTTTTCCGTTTGTACCGGTTACTGCGATAATCGGTGCCTTACAATATCTATACGCCAGTTCCACTTCGCTTATCACTTCAATGCCCGATTCCGAGGCACGAATCAGAAAGGGCAAATCGGCAGGAACGCCGGGACTTAATACTATCATATCCGCCCGATTCAGCAGAATGCCCGGATCCTGGCCCAAATGAAATTCGCATTCAATACTTTTCTTAAGTTCCTCTGTTGCTGCCGAAAGGTCTGTTTCATTTTTGCTATCATGCACGATTACCCTGGCGCCCTTTCTGTAGAGAAGGCGGGCAGCAGATATTCCGCTGCGGGCCAGGCCCATGACCAATACTGTCTTACCGCTTAGTTCCATTCCCGGCTTCCTCCTAGATGTTCAAAAGTGCAAACAGACACAGGACAACGGCAGCAAGTATAAACATGACTGTCACCTTGGTTTCCGGCATACCGGACAACTCAAAGTGATGGTGGAGGGGGGACATTCTGAAAACCCGCTTGCCACGCAGCTTGAAGGATGCCACCTGTATGATTACCGAAAGGGATTCTGCCATGTATACCCCTCCGATCACAGGCAGCCAGAGAGGAATGCGAAGCAAAAGGGATAAGGCAGAAACTGCCCCTCCAAGACCCAGCGAACCTGTGTCCCCCATGAACACCTGGGCAGGATGGGAGTTAAACCTTAGAAAGCCCAGGCAAGCTCCGGTGAGAGCTGCAGCGAAAATCGCCAGATCCTGATAGTTCTCTGCCAGCCTTAGCATTCCCTGTTTTTCTGCCAGCGTCCAGACAGCGCCGATAATGATGCTCAGGGTCGCAGATACAACCAGGGTTACTCCCCCACACAGGCCATCCAGGCCGTCTGTGAGGTTTACACTGTTTACCGTGCCGATAATAATAAACACCATTACAGGTATGTAAAAGACGCCCAGGTCCCACTCGGCTCCCGTGAAAGGTATGATAACACTGCTGCCCACATACTCGCTCCTGTATGCATATACCGCCAGAGCAACTGAAACAACAAGCTGACCTATGATTTTCTGATAAGCTCGCAGCCCCAGGGAACGTTTTTTAACCACGATGATGTAATCATCCAGGAAACCAATCAAGGCAAAACCGGCAGTGGACAGTACGGCAGCCAGGGCAAAGCTGCCTCTTCCCTTCGGCAGTATCAGACCGATGAGAATCAGAGGTATCAGAAACAAAATTCCGCCCATGGTAGGAGTACCGGATTTGGCCAGATGACTTTCAGGCCCGTCTTCCCGGACGGTCTGTCCGAATTTCAGCCTTCGAAGCCACGGGATGAGCAGTATGCCCATCAGAAGTGTTGTCAGAAAGGCCAGCAGAATTATGGATGCAAAATACTTCATTCCGAGCTCCCCCCATCTTTTAAAAACGATACAATTTCCTCCATCTGCATGCCTCGGGAGCCCTTGACCAGGATCCTGTCTCCCTCATATATGTTGTTTTTCAGCCAGTGAATGATTTCCTGATTGCTGCTGACGTGGAAAACTGACTTTGACGGCATTCCTGCCTGCAGAGCGCCTTCTCCCGCCCAGACGCTTTCCTGCCCCCGTGTGGCCAGAATATGGATGCCGCACTCTGCTGCAAACCGCCCCACCTGTCTGTGAGCTTCCCGGGAGTGCATGCCCAGCTCCAGCATATCCCCAAGTATGGCAATTTTCCGGTGTCCTTCCATATCCTTCAATACCCGCAGGGCAGCCTGCATCGAATCGGGACTGGCGTTGTATGTATCATCTATCACCTTGACATCCTTATATGCCTTCAAGGGAAAGATATGCAGGCGCATATTGTCACCGGCAAACTCCAGCAGACCTGCCTGAATCTCCTGCATTTCCATACCAAGCATCCTCCCTGCCGCAACAGCCGCAAGGCTGTTGTATACATTGTGGATGCCGGGTACATTCAGCCTTATTCCAAAGCTTTCGTCCTTCACCCTAAGAGTGTAGGAAATGCCGTTTTCATGGCTTTGAATATCTGTTGCACAAAATTCCGCATGAGAGCCGGTTCCGAAGCGAATGACTTTGCAGCCGACCCGATCCCGCATCATCATCTCAGCTTCCCGGTGCAGAATATCGTTGTCATCATTAAGTATTACGGTACAGCCTTCATGGAAGTGCTCAAGGAGCTCCGATTTAGCTTTCCAGATATTGTCCCGGCTGCCCAGTTTCTCGATGTGGGATATTCCTATGTTTGTAAAAATTGCTGCCTTAGGTGGAGCAATGGCAGCCAGACGGCGAATTTCTCCGAATCCGCTCATTCCCATCTCCAAAACTGCAATCTGATGATGAGGCTCCAGCCTGAAGAGGGTAAGGGGCAGTCCGATTTCATTGTTCAGATTGCCCTGGGTTTTTAGTACCTGGAATTTCCGGGAAAGAACACTGCTGACCATATCCTTGGTTGTTGTTTTGCCTGTACTGCCTGTTATGGCAATCACGTCAACGGAAAAGCTTTTCAGATACCATGCTGCCAAATCCTGCAGAGCTGTCAGGGTATTTCCTGTAACTATTGTATGTACACCCTGTGGCAAAGTTTTATTAAGATTGTGTGTCAAAACAGCTGCAGCACCTTTCTCAGCAGCCTCCGCCAGATAATCGTGCCCGTCAAAACGTTCACCTTCCAGGGGAATAAACAGGTCTCCCGGCTGTATGGTGCGTGTATCCGTTGAAACACCGGTGATCATCTGACTGCTGCCTTCCCGGATGATCCTGCCTCCGACTGCATCCCTTATTTCCTTTATGGATAAAGGTTTCATCAAACCTTCTCCCTTCCAAGTATCTCTGCTACGATTTTCTTTTCATCAAACTGGATGGTTTTCCCCTTTATTTCCTGATAAGTTTCGTGACCCTTGCCGGCCAAAATTATCACATCATCCTTTCGTGCATGCTTCAATGCATACTCAATGGCCGATCGCCGGTCAGCAATAACTTCATAGGGACAGCCGCTCCTTTTCATGCCCGGCAGAATATCCCTTATAATATTCATGGGTTCTTCACTGCGTGGATTATCGGAAGTAATAATGCAGAAATCCGAATATCTGCCTGCCACCTCTCCCATCAGGGGACGTTTGGCCTTGTCCCGATCTCCCCCGCATCCGAAGAGGGTGACCAGTCTTCCCTTTGTCAGATCCCTGGCTGTCCTCAGGATATTTTCCAGTCCGTCCGGAGTATGGGCATAGTCCAGAATAACCCGGTAATCACTTCCTGTATCCAGGAGCTCAAAGCGTCCGGGAACACCGTCAATGTTTTCAAGACCAGCCTGTATATCACCCAGTGAAATGCCGGCTGCATAGCAGGAGGCAGCAGCAGCAAGTGCGTTATATACGCTGAATATTCCTGGAATACGCAGATTTATGCCGATCTTCCCGCCCAGAATATGGAGATTGAAACTTACGCCGTCTGCGGCAATTTCAATGTCCCGGGCAAAAATATCCGCCGGATGGTAAATGCCATAGGTAAAGGAGTGGCGATCCAGCTGATCCAGAATAAGGCGCCCGCTCTCATCATCCACATTGATGACAGCCAGCCGGCTTTGCTCAAAAAGCTTTGCCTTGGATGCCCTGTAATTATCCACGGTTCCGTGAAAATCGAGATGATCCCGGCTCAGATTGGTAAATATGCCAACCTCATAAATGCAGCCGGTAACCCGGTTAAGCTCCAGGGAATGGGAGGATACCTCCATAACAGCAGCCTCCACGTCCTCTTTCAGCATTTCTGCCAGAATTCTCTGCAAATCCGGCGATTCCGGGGTAGTTCTTTCAGTTGGAATCATCCGGCTGCCTATCATATTGGTTATGGTACCGATAAGCCCGGTTTTCTTACCTGCCTGCTCCAAAATGGACTTTATCATATAGGTGGTGGTGGTCTTGCCGTTGGTACCGGTTACTCCAAATAATATCAGATTATCAGAGGGATTTCCATAAAAAGAAGAGGATATGAGACCCATTGCTTTTCGTGTGTTTTCTACGAATACCTTGGTGATCCCGTCCGGCAGCTGTACATCCCTGCGCAGTACAAGAGCCCCGGCCCCCTTTTCCGCTGCCATAACGGCAAAATCATGACCGTCTGCCCGATATCCTTCTATACAAAAAAACAAGGACCCTGGGGTCACCTGTCTTGAATCATAATGTATCCCTTTGATGTCGATGTCCAAAGAGCCTTCAACACGAAGAACCTCTGTTCCAGTCAACATGTCACTCAGTTTCATTCCCATTCCCTCCCGGATACCCGCCTCTGCAGCGGTTTGTATCATTAGTAAGTATTTACAGAATATTTCCGGAGCATACCTTTAAGCACTTCTATTCAGGCGTTTCAAAGTAGACGGTTACTGTTGTACCCGGTTCCACCATGGTTCCGGGCGCCGGAGCCTGGCCTACTGCCAGCCCGATGCCCTCAATTTTCAGCTTCAGACCCTCGGATGTCAGAATATTGTTGGCTTCCCGTATGGATTTCCTTGTAAGGTCCGGCACTGTTACCAGTTCTTCATCCACAGGATCCTCACCTGAATCACCTTCATTGCCTGTATATAAAAGCACTGTGGTATCCACCAATACCTCGGCACCCGGCAGGGGCACTTGTTTGATTACGACGGTTCCGGTCTGCTCTGCCAGATAGTCCAGGCCGGCTTCCCGCAGCTCCTTAACTGCCTCAACCAGAGGTTTGCCTGTTACTTCGGGTACAATCACACTTTTGGTCTCCTGGCTGGTGTTTTCATCAAATACCGGTTCCACGCCCAGATAATGCAAGGTATCCTCCAATATCATCTTAACATACGGAGCGGCTACCACGCTACCGAAATCCACTGCGACCTGGGGTTCATCCACCATGAACAATACCACTACCTGCGGGTCATCCGCCGGTGCAAAGCCTATAAAGGAGGCAATAACGGCTCCCTGCTTGATTCCGCCTCCCGGACTATACTTCTGTGCAGTGCCGGTCTTGCCGGCTACCCTGTAACCCGGAATATATGCATTTTTCCCGCTGCCCTTTTTGACAACGCTTTCCAATATTTCCCGCATGAGAAGGGAAGTGCTATCCGAAATGACCTCCCTGAGCTTCACCGGCTTCATTTCTTCATAGATATATTCATTACCGTCGTCAAATTCCAGTGCTCTGACCAGCCGGGGCTGCATCAGATTACCGCCGTTTATGACAGCGGATACGGCATTAATAAGCTGAAGCGGTGTCACTGCAATAGCCTGACCAAAGCCCATCCTGGCCAGGTCCACATTTTTAACGGATGACCGGCTCATGACGACCCCTTTTTCCTCTCCATATATGTCAATTCCGGTCCTGCTGCCAAAACCAAATGCATCCAGGTATCCATAAAACTGTTTTGTTCCCAGGCCAAGGGCCATATCCATAAATGCAGGGTTGCATGAATTCTGTACTGCTTCAAACAAATTCTGATGGCCGTGGCCCCCGGCTCTCCAGCACCTGATTCTCTGACCGTCAACTATCCGGTAACCGGGATCGTTGAAAGTGGAGTTTCTGCTTATCACTCCTGCCTCCAGGGCAGCAGCTGTAGTAATGATTTTGAAGGTAGACCCCGGATCCATATTATCCTTTGCCGCAATATTCTTAACAAATGCCTCCATTCCCTCATAGCCCAGCTCACGGGGCGGATCATTGGGATCGAAATCCGGGCGGTTTGCCATAGCCAGAATATCTCCGGTATTGGGATCCATTACTATGCAGTAGACCTTATTGGCTCTGTATTGTTCCATGGCGTCTGAGACGGCCTTTTCCGCAAAATGCTGAATCGCCTGATCAATGGTAAGAATCACATTCCAGCCGTCTATGGGAGGAATCATTCTTTCCACATTGGTAGGTGTTTCCCTGCCGTGAGCATCCGTCTCCATTACTATCTGACCGGGCCAACCCTTCAGATACTTATCGTAATAGAGCTCAATGCCCTCCTGACCCTTTATGCCCTCACCGGGTTCCGCATATTTCATGGTAAAGCCGAGGATATGAGAGGCCAGATTGCCATTGGGATAATATCTCTTTGGTTCCTCGGTAAAATAAATGCCCTTTATATTAAGCTCCCTGATTTGAACGGATTCTTCCCGGGTAAGCTGCCGCTTGACCCAGACTTCGGACTTGGATGTGTCCGATATCTTCTGATATAGTTCCTCTGCATCCAGCTCCAGTATTTCAGCCAGCCTGTCGGCTGTATATTTTGCATCCGCCAGCTGGCTGGGACGGACAGCTATGCTGTCGGCGCTGGCGCTTTGCGCCAACACCTCTTTATTCCGATCATATATGATTCCTCTTTGCGGATATACATCCAGGGAGCGGGTCCATTGCTCCAATGCCTTCTCCTGCAATTCCCTTCCCCAAACCAGCTGGATATAGCCGTTTCTGACAATCAATCCTATAAGCATCAGGGATATCATCAGTAAGAGAAACAGAAGTCTCTTTCGATTCGTCACTGCCGGTGCAGACACCAGCAATCCCCCCTTCCAGGAAACAGAAAACAGTTATCAGTTGATCAGTCCCAGAAAGCGGCTCCACAGGGTCTGGCCGGTATCGCCCACAGCGGCATCGGCATGTTCAACCTCCTGCCCCATGTCCTGAGGCAGATTTACATAATGTATCTGATCCTCTGCCGGATAACTCATGCCCAGTTCTGTTGCTGAGAACTCAATAGTGTTGAGATCTCTGCTGTAGGACAATTCCACTTCCAGGTTATCCCTTCTGAGTATTTCCTGCTCCAGTTGCTTCTCCAGCGCCAGAATGGTCGTGTGGTTATCAGATATGACCGCATATCGGAAAACCACAAAACAGGCTGCTGCAAAGCAAATCAATACCAACCCTACGGTAACTGCCTTGTTCCATGTCAGTTTCCATGCAGCCGGCGCCTGCCTGGTCTCCACCTGGCTGTCGGTTTCTTCCCGGTGTCTGGGAACATTCTGTCGGTTCGGCTCATCTCTGCGCACGGGCTCCGCTGCCGGAAATATTTCTTCATAATATGCATATTTCTTTGCCAACACTTTTATTCAGCCTCCCCGCTGTTTATATGTCCCATTGTGCTGCAGTCTGCGGCACACTCTTAACTTCGCACTTCTGGACCTTATATTTCTTTCCTGCTCCTCCCTGGTCGGCACAAGGGGTTTTCTGGTCAGGATTTCTATTACAGGAGTTTTGTTGCAGATACAGACCGGTGCTCCCGGCGGACAGGTACAGGGATTCTGCAGACTGCGAAAAGTATTCTTTACTATCCTGTCCTCCAGGGAATGGAAAGTAATAATACAAAGCCTGCCTCCCGGCTTCAATGCATCTGCTGCACTGCGGACAGCCTCTTCCAGTAGACTGAGTTCCTGATTCACCGCTATGCGAAGCGCCTGAAAAGTACGCCTGGCCGGGTGAGGACCGCCGCGCCTGGCTGCCGAAGGCACCGCCTTCTTGATGACCTCCACCAGCTGAGCAGTGGTTTCCACAGGTCGGTTTGCTGCAATGAACTCAGCTATGCGCTTGGCCCAGCGCTCCTCTCCGTACTCCCAAATAATCCTGGAAAGCTCCTCAGTGGTGGACTCATTTACCAGTTCATAAGCGCTGAACCCCTGAGTAGTATCCATCCGCATATCCAGCCTGACATCCTCATGATAGGAAAAACCCCTTTCAGGAGTGTCCAGCTGATGGGAAGACACACCCAGATCCAGCAGGATTCCGTCCACAGATAGTATATTTAGTTCCTCCAGTACGCGCCTGATATCAACATAGTTGGCATGGACTGCCTCAAAGGATCCAGCATAAGCTTCCAGCCTTGCAGAAGCTGCCTGTATGGCTGCCGGATCCCGATCAATGCCAATCAATCGACCCTGAGGATGGATTCGTTTCAGAATCTCGAGAGCATGACCGCCGCCCCCCAGGGTTCCGTCCACATAGATTCCGCCGGGGACCGGATTAAGATATTCCAGTGTTTCCTTCAGCAAAACAGGTACATGTTCAAATTTCATGGATAGTTCTCTCCTGACCTGCACCTGGCATTAAATTCCCAGTTCGGCCATTTTCTCCACTATGGCATCCTGATCAAGACTGGCATCGTCATTGTAGTTCTCCCATGCTTCTCTGTTCCAGATTTCGACCCGGGTGGATACCCCTATAATGGACAATTCCTTTTCCAGGGATGCATGTTCACGGAGGCCGGCCGGGATTAATACCCTTCCCTGCTTGTCTGCTTCACATTCGGCAGCACCGGCAAAGAAGAAGCGGATGAATGCCCGGGCCTCCTTACTGGTCAGCGGCAGGGTGCGCAGTTTTTGTTCAAAGTTTTTCCACTCTTCATAGGGATATACAAAGAGACATTTGTCCAGGCCTTTTGTGACAACAAACTTATCACCCAGTTCCTCGCGGAATTTGGCCGGCATAAAGACTCTGCCCTTTTGATCAATGTTATGCTGATACTCCCCGATAAACACAGCGCACCCCCCTTTCAGCCACATGGGACATGACAATGGGTATTGTTAGTACTTATACACCACTTTTCCCCACTTCACACCACTTTTATCTACTATTCTATATTCATTCGCAAATTCCTTCCACAAATTAAGAAAAAATAAAAAAAAGAAAGAGCACTTTAAGGAATTACTCCCTAATGTGCTCATTTACAATTGCAGCATCAAATCAATATTTCAGACAATCCGCTTAAGGCGGAAATTCAGATAATCACAGGATACAAGATGGTACTCCGTTCCCTGATAGACTCCTTCGTAAGCATACGCGGTGCCTTCCCCATGGAGATGGCCGTAGACCACATGCATGGGCCGGTACTCGGCCAGCAGGCTGACCATCTCAGTCGGCCGGCCTTTGTCATCAAAGGGCGGATAGTGAAGCAGAACTATCAGCTTGCTTTCTTCTGCCCTAAGTTTTCCCGAAGCATGTTCAAGGGAAAGCCTGAGCCTCTGCAGTTCCCGTTTGTATACCTTGGCATCGTGCTCTGTAAAATCCTTCATGCCTGGATTATTCCATCCCCTGGTACCGCAGAGAATATACCCTGCTGCCTCCAGGCTGTCATTTTGAATTACATGCAGGGAAGGCGGCAGCATGCTTCTGACCCTGGAAACGGAGGACCACCAATAATCATGATTCCCCCTGATAAGGACCTTTTTTCCGGGAAGTTGGCCTATGCTGTCCAGATCCGGTTTAGCCTGGGACAATTTCATAGCCCAGCTAATATCTCCTGGTATCAGTACGATATCTTCAGGTTTCACCTGTTCTGTCCAATCCTGCCTGATCCTGTCCCAATGGCCTTCCCAGTGTTTTCCAAAAACATCCATGGGCTTATCCACAGCGCCGGATAAGTGCAAATCACCTATTGCATAAACAGAGGTTTTCATAACTTCTCCTGCAATACCCGGCTTTGCTTCAGCATGTCCATAATCTGCTGATTAACTTCCTGGGCTGTCAGGGAGGCATCGTTTATTTCCATGTCGAGAATGACAGCACCGCTGTTTTCATAGTAGTCCTGCAGAGGGGCTGTTTTTGCTCTATACTCCTCCAACCGCTGAAGAATGGTTTGTTCATTGTCATCCTCCCGGCGAATAAGCTCAAGTCCGCAATGGGGACAGACGTCCAACCCGTCCCTTTCATGAAAAATCCGCTTGCAGCCGGGGCAGACCCTTCTGCCTAAAATACGGTAAAACAGAACCTCCTGGGTTACATTCAGTTCGATGACAAGATCAATCTTCCTGCCCCTTGCAGCAAGCATTTCATCCAGTTTTTCGGCCTGGGCAATGGTGCGGGGATAACCGTCGAATATGATGCCGTTCCTGTTTTCCGGCTTATTTATCCCGTATTCCACTACCTTGTTCACAACATCATCAGATACCAGTTTTCCTTCATTAATCACCTGTACCTTGGAGTACAGGGGATGGGAATCATCTTTCAGGATCGAGCGAAACAAATCACCTGTAGATAAGGGCTTTGCATTCAGAGGCTCAGCCAGCAAGTTTCCCTGGGTTCCCTTCCCCGAGCCGGGAGGGCCCAGTAATACAATGTCCATTTTTGAAATCCTCCTTATTCCTGTCTGTTGGATGGCACAGTTTATCCGGAACACATTCACCTGCATAGTGCAGAAAAACGGAAGGATAATTTATCGCCGAGGGCGTTCTGTGCTTGTAAAGCATTAAAGCATCAACTAAAATAATTCTACTACAAGAGGACTTAAAATGGCAACAGGCTGTATGAAAAAACAGCTTGCAATTACCTTGCATTTTTGGTCTTTATGAGATTCGCAACTGCCCTGTCCAGCGGATCCACTATAGCCAGATCCAGCCCCGCATCCAGGGCCAGGGCCATAAATTCTGCATTAAGGGATGATCTGTTTTTCATGCCATAGGATATGTTGCTGATGCCCAGAATGGTTTTAAGACCCAAATGCTTTTTAATCAGCCGTACAGCCTTCAGAGTCTCAGAAGCAGCTTCGGGTTTAGCCGATTTGCTTTCCGCAATGCAGTCGATTATCAGATCTGCTTTTTTTAAGCCGTAGTTCAGGCATGCTTCCAGAATTTTTTCTGCAAGAGCCAGCCTGTCTTCCGCCCTGTCCGGGATGCCCTTATCATCCAGAGTCATGCCGATAAGACAGGCACCATATCTGCGGGCAATGGGAAGTATCTGCTCCAGGGAAAGCCTGGAACCGTTAACAGAGTTCAGCACAGGCTTTCCATTCATCACTCTTGCACCGGCTTCCAATACTTTACTGTTTGCGCTGTCCAACTGAAGTGGAATCGGTATCATGGACTGAATATACTCCACTGCCTCAACCATGAGTTCTGCTTCATTTCCCCTGCCCGTATGGACATTGATATCCAATATGTCAGCCCCTGCCTGCTTTTGCATTAGTGCCTCCTCATACAGCAAGTCCAAATTACCGCTAAGAAGCGCATTTTGGAGGTTCTGCCGACCGGTGGGATTGATTCGCTGTCCTACTATAAACATACCTTCATCCAGGAGCAGGGTCTGTCTGGATGATGCAAGGGTTGTTTTTTCAGGGTTGCCGGGCTTTCTCCAGCTCTCCCCTTCCAGATGGCCGCGCAGAGCTCTTATAAAGCCGGGACTGGTCCCGCAGCAGCCGCCCAGCATCTTAACGCCCATGGATACCATCTTTTTTGCCGCCTGAGCAAAAGCATCGGGTTTTAAAGGATAAACGACCCGGCCGCCCTTAAGCTCGGGCAGTCCGGCATTGGCCTGTACCAGTATGGGGACATGGGCAGACTTTGTCAGCTTTTCAATAACAGGGAGCAGCTCCTCCGGTCCGAGAGAACAATTAACACCGATTGCATCAACTTTCAGCCCCTCCAGCACGGTTACCGCCGTCAGGGCATCATTTCCCATCAGGGTTCTTCCATTCTTCTGAAAGGTCAGAGAACACACTACCGGAAGTTCGCTGTGCTCCTTTGCTGCCAGCACAGCAGCCTTTGCCTCGTATATATCCGACATGGTCTCTATCAGGATTAAGTCTGCACCTGCTTCTCTGCCGGCTTTGACCTGAACAGCAAACTGTTCATATGCATCATTAAAGGACAAGGTTCCCATAGGTGCCATCAATTGTCCGAGAGGGCCGATATCCAAGGCAACCGGACGGCTGCCCGCAGCTCTTTTGGCAAGGGCCACTGCCCTTTTTATCACTTCTTCCGCTGAATAGCCCAGTGGAAGAATCTTCATTGGACTTGCGCCAAAAGTATTGGCTGTAATAACATCTGCACCGCTCTCAGCATAAGCCCGGTGAATGGATTCCACCAGCTCCGGTCGTGCCAGATTGCATATTTCCGGAGGCCGGCCGTCACTCCAGCCCGCTTCCTGCAGCATGGTGCCCATGGCTCCGTCAAAGAAGACCAGCTTGTCATCCTGAAACAATTCTCTCTTCATCCTGCACCTGCCCTCCTAAAATCATTTCCAGCTGTTCCAGGGCATTGTCTATGCTGGCCGGCGCCGTCAGCGGGTACCCCTTTTTAGCAAGACGATCAAATAAATCAGTCAGTATAGGCGGCTCCAGATTGGCTTCACGAAGCATCTCCACCTCAGCGAAAACATCTGCAGGACTGCCCTTGGTAACTATCTTCCCTTTATTGATTACATATATCAGATCGGCAATCCTGGGCACTATGTTTATGTCGTGGGTTGTTATAACCAGTGTAATTCCCTTTTCTCCGTTCAGCCGGTTGAGCATGTCTATCATTTCCGATTTGGATTTGGGATCCAGCCCGTCAAATGGTTCATCCAGTATAAGGATCTCCGGCATCATGGAAACCGCACCTGCCAGGGCAACCTTTTTCTTCTGTCCTCCGCTGAGGTAATGGGGTATTTTTTCCAGTATATCTTCCAGTCCCAGCATGGCTGCCACTTCGCTCACCCTGTCTTCCGTTTCCTGCCTGGAAAAGCCCTCGTTCCTCAGAGTAAAGGCAATGTCGTCATATACCCTGGGGCCGATTATCTGCTCATCCACATTCTGAAAGACAATCCCTATATGCTTCCGTACCTTGTTGAAATCCTTGTCCGGCTTCATGCCCATCACTTCAACCTGCCCCTCCACAGGCGACAGCAGGCCAAGTATGTGGGACAGCAGGGTGGTCTTGCCGGCCCCGTTGGGACCCAGGATCACCACCCTTTCTCCGGGGCGGACTACAAAATCCAGGCCGCATATGTCCACCTCGGTTTTATCCGGATATACATGCCGGATACATTTTACCTTGATCAGATGTTCCATGGAATAAACACTCCTGTCAGTACAATCAGTGAAAACAGCAGCAGGAAGCCGTCCACTGGCTTTAGCGGTTCCCATTCACGGGAAAGGGGTATCTTCCCCTTGTACCCCCTGAGAGAGTATATGCGATAAAGTCTCTCGCTCATATCAAAGGCATGAATCGTCATGACTCCCAGTGCCCCTGCTGTATTTTTCAGATTAAAAAGAATTCTCACAGGATGGAATCCACCCCTGAGCCGGATGCTCTTCATCATGTTCTCCAGTTTGTCCAGGAGAATAAAAAGCGACCGGTATGTAAAAATAAATACATCTATGATCGGCCCTGGCAGCACATAGGAAAAAATACCGAATAGATCCGTATAAGATGTGGTTGCAATAAGAAGCAGCATATTAAGTGCTGCTCCCAAAGCCTTGGTCATGACCAGCAGGCCTGCCACCCATGATTGCTGTATCCGGATAAGTGCAAAGAGGATGCTGAAGACAAGTGGATA
>FZPS01000048.1_pt364 | contig 17206 bp, 16 predicted proteins | sample 1817821 | NCBI WGS metagenome assembly FZPS01 (sample SAMEA104158645, study PRJEB21678) | metagenome | place: Germany | collected 2015-04-21
CGTATATACTCTCTCAATAAAGGCAGCGTTTTCTATTTTGTCCACCATTCTGGATATCTCAAGCAGGTCAAGTCCAATTCCGACTATGGACATAATTATCTCACGCCTGTCAATTCTTGATTTTACTGCTGGGAATGAATCTTTTCATAGCCTCTAGCAGACGCTCATTGGGTTCAAATATTAAGAGGGAGTCGTTGCCCGCATCATCGCGGTAGACAGCAAACCAACGCTTCTCCGATTTAGGTGATGAGGAAGCATCGAGTACTTTAGCGAAATTCCGGCTTTCATACTCCTTATAGTTTGTTTCAGTTACAGTTGCAAAAATGGTAAAGCTACGAACATGGATTGAGAGCTCTCTGCTCCGTGTGCGCCTGCCCATTATTTTATCGACATCGAGTTCGCCGTTAGTAAACGAGTACTCATACTCTAGGTTCAGGTTCCTGGATGTTCTTACTGCAAAAAACATGCTCAGAGCGAACACTGCAGGAAAGATAAACCTAATTACACCGATAACCAAAAAGACGGTGGAAACCAGAACTGCAGCAAGTATAAGTAGTATTTTCTTAACTGAAGTACTTAAATCTTGTTTTCTCTCAACAATCTGTTCAACAAATACATCGTTCATTTTCTACCTCCGAATCCCTTTACTAAAGTATACTCCATGGAAAAAGAAGCGTCAACATTATCCGTATTTAAGGATACGCGATTCAGAGATTTTTTATCTTGATTGGTTTCGAGTTGATTTATGTCTTAGATTTGTGATAATATATTCAAGGCATTTGTCATATAAAAATGGAGATGATTTTATGGATTACTACACTATGAACATTGCGGGGTTGGAGAGAAAACTTCCCTTATGCAAAATATCACGCGACCTGTATATAGCTGCTTTCATTATATTCGGTGATGTTGAGATTACCCAGGCTGCAGCGACAGAACTTCTTAAGCGTGCACCGGAATATGATGTGCTTATTACTGCTGAGTCAAAAGGTATCCCACTCATATATGAGATGGCAAGACAGGCTGTTGATAAGCCATATATCGTAGCTAGAAAAGCAGCAAAACTCTACATGCAAGATATTTTCACTGTCCACGTAAAGTCGATAACCACCGAAAATGTACAAACTCTCTGTGTAGATGGTTCGGACGTTGAGAAGATGCGCGGAAAACGTGTTCTTATTGTCGATGACGTTATTAGCACCGGTGCTTCTCTCACTGCTATTGAAGAGCTTGTTGAAAGTGCAGGAGGCATTATTGCAGGCCGAATGGCTGTACTTGCTGAAGGTGACGCGTGCAAACGTGAGGACATAACATACCTAGAGCAGCTTCCACTGTTTAACGCAAAAGGAGAGCCCATATTCCGCTAATTTTGCCAGTGTTCTCGGTATGCGTACCTTTTATACCAGTTATACCAGAAATCGGGCTTTTGTGATATCTTGAGTTCAATAGAAAACACTAATTACACAAACACGCATATCTATGCGTATATGTATGTGTAATTAGTGTTTTTTAGCTGTTGTGATCAATAACCTTGATGACCTTAAGATTCCCCTGCTTTTTTGCACGTTCGGAAAGCTCAGCTTTAATTTCATCGGGACTGATACCAATCTCCGCCATGAGCACAATCAGGTGGTAAATAAGGTCGGATATCTCGTAGACAGTGCTGCCATTATCCCCATTTTTTGCAGCGATTATTACCTCCGAGCTCTCCTCCCCAACCTTTTTCAAAATCTTATCCAGTCCTTGTTCAAAAAGGTAGGCAGTATAAGATCCTTCAGTAGCGTTTTGCTTCCTACTCATGACTACATTGTAAAGTAACTCGATAGTCTTCTCCATAATTCGCCTCCTTAAGAGTTTCTTTCCCAAATTGGATTGTGAAAACACGACTTCTCTCCGGTATGACAAGTCGGACCAGCAGGTATGCATTTATAGAGAACAGCATCCCAGTCACAGTCACAAATAACTGCTTCAACATTTAGAATGTTTCCGGATGTCTCTCCTTTTTTCCATAGAGCCTTTCTGCTCCTGCTAAAGAACCATGCACATCTCGTTTCAATAGTTTTTTGAAGAGCTTCCAAATTGCAGTATCCGACCATAAGCACTTCCCCAGAATTGGCATTCTGAACAATGGCGGGAATTAGGTCCTGCTTTATGAAGCAGCGTGTTAAATCCATTTTCTCAAACGGCTCCTTTATCAAGTCTCTTATCACTTCGATATTCCTCATTATTGTAGCATATGTTCTAATTTGCTATCGCTTCTATGGTCGCAAATTCAACCTATACAAACCAGTTATTGACATCTTTCTATGGCTTCCGCCAAATGCACATTTCCGGTATAGATTGCTTTTCCAACTATTGCTCCGTACATTCCCAGTTCCTTAAGTATTATTAAATCATCTATCGTCGAAACTCCACCTGATGCAATAATATCACAATCTACAGCTCTGTTTAGGGTATCTAGCATCTTGACAGAGGGTCCACTTAGCATTCCGTCTCTGTCGATATCTGTAAATATAATATACTTTACACCAGCCTGTGACATCCTGACTGCGAAATCTAAGTAATCCATCCCGGAGCTCTCAGTCCAACCGGATGTCCTTACTATTCCGTCCTTTGCATCAATACCGATGATGATTCTGTCTCCGTATTTGCTAACTGCCTGGGCAACAAATTCAGGATTTGTAGTGGCTGCAGAACCGATTACCATTCTAGCTACACCAATACTGTCTGCAATCTGTAGTGATTCCATATCTCGAAGTCCGCCGCCGAGCTCAATTTTCAGCTTTGTCTCCCTCGCTATTAACGACACAATATCTCTGTTCTTTCCTTGCCCGTCGAGGGCTCCGTCCAAATCGACAACATGAAGGATTTCGGCACCATCCGCTTCGAAGGTTTTTGCTGTTTGAACGGGATCTTCTGCAACTTTATGCACTGTTTCAAAGTCACCTTTCCTAAGACGCACACACATACCGTTTTTTAGGTCTATTGCAGGAATCACATACATCTTATAGTACTCCTTTTGTCGAAGGTAATCTGGTGTCTTCGATTTTCACAGCAAGCTTCAGTGCTCTTGCACATGCTTTGAAAAGTGCTTCGGTTATATGGTGTGAATTGCTACCATACAGCATCCTCAAGTGAAGAGAGATACCTGCGTTTACAGCAAACGCCCGGAAAAATTCCTCTGAAAGACAGCTTGAATACTCACCGATCAGCTCCTGTGGAAAATCAGCTTCGAATGTTAGCCAGGGTCGGCCGCAAATATCTACAGCAGCAAAGCACAATGCTTCATCCATCGGTATATGCACATCGGCAAAGCGTGCTATCCCCTCCTTATTGTTCAGCGCCTCACGCAGAGCGGCTCCAAGTACGATTCCCGAGTCCTCAACTGTGTGATGAAAGTCTACCTCCAAATCGCCTTTGGCAATCAAATCCAGCCCAAAACCGGCATGGAACGCAAAAGAATGGAGCATATGGTCAAAGAAACCAATGCCTGTATCAATGTTGATCTCGCCACCGTCAAGACAGAGGCGGACTTCTATCTGCGTCTCCTTTGTAATACGCTTCTTCACGGCTCCCCTTTTAGTTCCCATCTACATAACCGTCCTCTCTATTCTGCAAACCTAATTATCGAATCTTACACGGATTGATTCTGCGTGTGCGGTGAGTGATTCCGACTTGGCAAATGTTATGATTTGCTGTGCCTCCTGGGCCAACGCATCCCTAGAATACTCTATCACACTTGTCTTTTTAAGAAAAGAATCAACCGAAAGCGGTGAGAAAAATCGCGCTGTACCCGATGTTGGCAAAACATGGCTCGGACCCGCCATATAGTCCCCCAGCGGTTCGGGCGAATACTCACCTAGAAATATAGCTCCGGCGTTTCGTATTTTCGGCAGCATCGAACGGGGGTCCTTTGTAATTATTTCAAGGTGCTCCGGAGCGATTTCATTAGCGATTTCGATCATCTTGTCGATTGTCTCACAGACTATAATCGCACCAAAATCGCGCAGTGAAGCTTCGATAATGTCTCTCCTCTGCAGTTGCTGTGCACGATATTCAATCTTCTTGACTGTCTGCTTAGCTGTATAGCTATTGTCTGTGACCAGAATTGCGCTAGAAAGCACATCGTGCTCCGCCTGGCTCATAAGATCGGCTGCAATATATGCCGGATTGGCTGACCTGTCCGCAATAATGAGTATCTCAGATGGACCTGCAATCATATCGATGTCTATTGTTCCGTACGCAAGTCTTTTTGCCGCAGTGACATAGGCGTTACCGGGACCAACAAGTTTATCCACTCTCGGTATAAAGCCGGCACCATAAGTAAGTGCACCCACTGCCTGTATCCCTCCGACTGCAATGACACGGTCAACTTTGGCTATTTTCGCTGCAGCAAGAACTGCGTCATTTAGGTTTGTGGTTGGCGGAGTAACCATGATAATCTCATCAACACCCGCAACTCTTGCAGGTATTGCACTCATAAGTACCGAAGATGGATATGCAGCAGTGCCACCGGGAACATAGATTCCTAGGCGATTTAATCCTCGGACAAGACAACCCAGACGTATACCCTTCCCTGTAGACCATTCCTCAGTTTCTACAAGAAGCTTTGATTGATAGGAACGAATATTTTCTGCAGCTTTTTCCATAGCCTCAATCAAATCCGGGGGGCAGCGGTTATACGACGCCTCTATCTCGTCCTGGGTTAGCTCATAGGGCTCTGAACCGTCAAATTTTAGCGAATACTCTCGGACCGCATCCCATTTTCTGCGCTCTATGTCTTCCATTATCCGCTGAGCAGTCTCTTCGATATCTTTGCCCACTTCTGACGATCTTTTCTTCATATTATCGATGATATCATACTCATTTTTCCCATTTGCGTATATAATTTCTATCATTAGACCTTCCTCCAGATCTTTCTTCGAAGTACTACTTAGGCGGTCTCATATGACACACTCTACAGTACACTATCCAGCTTATCGACAAACTCCATTATCTGAGTGCGGTTGATTTTCATCGAAGCAATGTTTACTATCAGACGGGCGCTCACCCTGGAAATATCATCGACAGCTTGAAGACCATTTTCTTTGAGGGTTGTGCCTGTCTCAACTATGTCTACTATCGCATCTGCCAATCCTAGAAGGGGCGCAATCTCCACAGAGCCCTCTATCTTGATTATGTCGACATTCATTCCCATCTTTTCGAAGTAATTCTTTGCGACTTTCGGATACTTTGTAGCTATTCTAATATCCCGATATTTCCCGTATAGGTCCTCACCTTTCTTGGTCGCCAAAACAAAGCGACAAGCACCAAACCCTAAATCAAGGATTTCAAAGAAGGAGTTTCCATGCTCAAGAATCGTGTCCTTTCCCACGATCCCCAAGTCGCATACTCCATGCTCAACGTAGGTGATAACGTCCTGTGCCTTAACAAGAAGAATATCCAGCGGTTCAGTCGGAAGCGTATGGATCAACCGTCTCGTATCTTCCCTCAGGGGCGAGCAGTCAATACCGGCTTTTTCAAAAAGCTCTATAGCGCTCTTCTCAAGTCTGCCCTTTGTCAGGGCAATTTTCAATCTGTTCATAAGAATACTCCATCACTGTTTGCCACAAACTCTTTTCTCTGACCCGAAGAACTCAACACAATTACACGCTTTGCATTTCGCCGCTTAGCCAAATCAAGAGTGCCTTCAATTGAACTACAGTACGAGAGCTCACACTTTCCGTTATCGGTGTCCTCAAGGATCTGAAGGGCATCTCCAAATCTTCCTGTCTCGTAGTGTATTATGGTAGCGGGAACTTCAGTCTGAGGGGTAGATATATGATTGATTATCGAGTTGATATTTATGGCAAATCCGGTTGCCGGGGTCTCAAATCCGAAAGCGGCCGTTAGACCGTCATATCTCCCTCCGGTAAGAACCGGTTCACCAATCCCCTCTGAGTAGCCGAGAAATACTATTCCTGTGTAATAATTAATTCTGTTAACCAGTCCTAAATCAAATCGAATATAGTTTGCAAGTCCGGCGCTTTTAAGTTCTGAATAGAGCAGATCGAGATAATCAATGCATTCATTTGACTCTCTGTCATAAGCTAAAGAACGTGCCTCGCCTAGGATCTCTTCACCGCCAAACATTCTGGTCAGCTTTGTTAATGATTGAGCCGCAGCCATATCACTGTAAGGTTCAAGTGAATCGCAAAGTGCAGCAAAATTTTTCTGCTCTGTGTATCTTCTAATCTCTTCTGCTGTCTCGTCGCAGCATTCAAGTTGGCTCAACAGAGAGCGAAACAACCCCGAATGCCCTATCTCAATATGGAAGTCTTCAATGTCACATGCTTTAAGAGCTGAAACGGCTAGACTGAGCACCTCTAAATCTGACTTAAAGCTGTTTGACCCAATCAACTCTACACCAGCCTGTGTAATCTCTGTCTCTTGACCCTTCAAAGAATGTCCCGAACGAAAGATATTTCTAATATAATAGAATCTATGCAGCTCGGATACATCTCTAATCTTCGTTGCGTATACACGAGCTATTGGTGTAGTTAAATCGGGACGCATAACTAGTATTCTGCCATCCCTGTCTATGACCTTGTACATCTCTTCCTCAGGCAATGTGTTACCCGTTCTAACGAAGGTGTCATAGTACTCCAAGGTGGGAGTAATGATTTCACTGAATCCTCTCTGTTCGAACATATCTACAAGTGCATTTTCGATATTTCTGCGTGTCCGACATTCACCGTACAGCGCATCTCTGGTACCGTTTGGGATATGGATTGCATAAGGCTTCATAGCACATTCTCCGTTCAACCGGCTTTTCTTCATTTAACTATCATACTATCACATTAAAGTGTTGGGGTCAACTGTTATTTCCTCGAATAGACCAAGGACGGTTCTGTATTCCTCACTTGCTACAGTGCTCTCTACAGAACCGCCATATTAGTATTTCTAACTTATTAATGATTAAAATAGAGTAATTTGACTTGTATCCGGCAGGTCGCCAAGTGCACCATTAGCACGGAGCTGCTCGATTGTAGCTTTTGATACCCTCGGACAGCGCATAGTAATCTCTTCAACGGATAGAAACTTGCCGTCTTTTCGTGCTGCCACAATGCTTCCTGCGGCCGTCTCCCCTAATCCTGGTATTGCAGTAAATGGTGGTCTGAGGGATTTCTCGCCCGGGATAAACATTTTTGCATCTGAAAGGTAGAGGTCTATGGGGTCGAAGCTAAAGCCACGCTTATAGAACTCATATACAACTTCCAGGGTAGTGAGCATCTCCTTCTCGACCGCTTTGGCATTAGGATTTCCCTCAATCTCCCTAATCTTTGCAACTACCGGTTCTATGCCGTGTATCATAATCTCAGCATCAAAACTGGTGGCCCTAATTGAAAAATAAGCGGAATAGAACTCCTTGGGATAGTGCACCTTGTAATAAGCAATTCTAAATGCCATTAGGACATAAGCAACAGCATGGGCCTTCGGGAACATGTACTTAATCTTATTACAGGAATCGAGATACCACTCAGGGACATCGTTAGATCTCATCTCTTCTTCCCATTCAGGTCTCAGTCCTCTGCCCTTTCGAACGCTCTCCATAATCGTAAATGCTGTTTTTCTGTCAAGTCCTTTAGACATCAGATAGATCATGATGTCGTCACGAGCAGCAATAATCTGCTTAAGGGTTGCGGTGCCGCTCTTTATCAGCTCCTGGCCGTTGTTGATCCAAACATCGGTCCCGTGACTCAATCCGGAAATCCGTATCAGTTCGTCGAAGGTCCGTGGCTTTGTCTGTGAGAGCATCTCTCTGACAAATCTTGTCCCAAACTCGGGTACGGCAAACGTCCCAGAGCTACCACAGATTGGATCATTTGTAAAACCAAGTGCCTCGGTAGATGTGAAAATACTCATAGTTGCACTGTCATCCAGCGGAATCTGCTGGGGGTCAAACCCTGTCAAGTCGTAAAGCATTCGAATCATTGTCGGGTCATCATGCCCCAATAGGTCCAGCTTTAGAAGGTTATCCTCGATTGAGTGGTAGTCAAAATGAGTAGTGATGATTCCGGACTTCCTGTCATCTGCTGGATACTGGACAGGTGTAAACTCATATATTGAGTTATCCTTTGGAACAACTATAAGTCCCCCCGGATGCTGACCGGTGGTCCTCTTGACACCTACGATTCCCTGAATCAGGCGGTTCTCTTCAGCACGGGAAACCACGTTTCCGCGCTCTTCCATGTATTTCTTAACGAAGCCATAAGCTGTTTTTTCTGCAATTGTACCAATGGTGCCCGCTCTAAACACCTTTCCCTTACCGAAAATCTCCTCTGTCTCCTTGTGTGCTCTGGCTTGATATTCACCTGAGAAGTTTAGATCTATATCAGGTTTCTTATCGCCGTCAAATCCAAGGAAAGTGGCAAATGGAATATCAAAGCCATCTTTTTCGTAGGGGGTCCCGCATTTGGGACAGTTCATGTCGGGTAAGTCAGGACCGGTAGCGACTTCAAAACCATGATTGAAGTCACTGTGCATACAGTTTGGACAGCGGTAGTGCGGCTCTAAGGAGTTGACCTCGGTAATTCCGGCAAAGAATGCGACAATCGAGGATCCGACTGAACCTCTGGAGCCAACGAGATAACCATCTCTCAGTGATTTATCTACCAACTTCTGTGCAATCATATATATGACATCGAAATGGTGCTTTATTATCGACCCCATCTCAACGTCAACACGTTCACGAACTTGGGAGGGTGGGTTTTCTCCGTAAAGTTCTCTAACTTTACTCTCTACAAGTATGTGAAGTTGTTCTGCAGATCCCTCAATCTCCGGCGCATATGTGCCTTCCCTTATTGGCATCACAAAATCGCATTTGTCGCTTATCAGGTTAGTATTCTCGATTACGACCTCATAAGCTTTCTTTTCGCCAAGATAGGAAAACTCGCCGAGCATCTCTTCGGTTGTCCTGAAATACAGAGGGGGCTGAAGATCTGCATCAGAAAACCCTTTGCCTGCCATAAGTATCCTACGGTAAACTTCATCGCGAGGCTCAAAAAAGTGAACATCACAGGTTGCCACGACAGGGATTCCGAGTTTTGACCCTATGTCAACAATTCTTCGGTTTATATCTTTAAGCGCCTCCCTGCCCCCAACTTTACCGTCACGAATCAAGAATTCGTTATTTCCAAGCGGCTGAATCTCCAGAAAATCGTAATAGGATGCAATTCTTATAACCTCTTCTTCAGACTTACCGTTAAGAATTGCCCTGTAAAGCTCTCCGCTTTCACATGCGCTCCCGACGAGTAGTCCATCCCTGTGACTATCCAACTCGCTACGGGGAATAATCGGATTTCTTCTGAAGTATTTGATATGGGACAAACTTATCAGTTCGTAGAGGTTACGTAACCCAATCTCATTCTTTACCAGGATGATCATGTGGTTTGATCCACCATGAGTCTTTCCTGACGTTCCAGCTTTAGATGCCAGGTATGAATTGATCTCCTGGATGTCTTTAATGCCGGCTTTCAGAAGTAACTCAAAAAACAGTGCTAGTATGTATGCAACTGCTCCTGCGTCAGCCGATGCCCTGTGATGAGTGAATTTAGGCACCTGTAGTTCGGTTGCGACTGTATGTAGGTCGAACTTTTTTAGGTCGGGGAGCATTCCCCGCGCCATGTTCCGAGTATCTATAAATGTGGGAGCGAAAGGAATCGATAGGCGCTTGCATGCTTCAGAGACAAATCCAATGTCGAATAGAGCGTTGTGTGCGGCAAAGACCCTTCCATTAGAAAATTCAAGGAACTTCTTCAAAGCAACATCTATTGGCGGTGCATCTGCGACCATATCATCAGTTATGCCTGTAAGCTCCGTAATCTTTTCTGGGATACGCCTGCTTGGCTTCACAAAAGAATTGAATGTGTCTATTATCTCACCTTTATAGAAAATAGCAGCACCAATCTCAATTATTTCGTCTTTTTGGGAGGAGAGTCCAGTCGTTTCGATGTCGAAGGCTACAAACTCTCCTTCAAGATCTGCAGACGTATCGCCATATACAGATCTGAGCCTCTCAATATCATTATGGAAGTACGCCTCAGTACCGTATATAACCTTGAATCTCTCCGATTCATCCTTCCCTCTATTTATCTTCTCAGCTGCAGCCATAGCCTCTGGAAAGGCTTGGACAACACCGTGGTCGGTTATTGCAACAGCTTTATGTCCCCATGCTGCAGCCCGCTCCACAGCCTCCTTCGCGCTCAGTACACCATCAAAGCTTGACATTCTTGTATGAAGGTGCAGTTCCACACGCTTTCTTTCAGCATTATCCTCTCGCTGTGGAAGTGGAGCTTCAATTATTATACTGCTTGGTTCAAGAACAATGTCGTTTTCATATTTGTTGAAGCTGATTCTTCCCTGTACCCCAACTGTCAATCCGACCTCAAGTTCGTCGATTATGGGCTTTGCCCGACTGCTCTCCATAAAAGAATTGATACGGACTGAGCCGGTGTAGTCGGTAATATCGAAACAGAGTATGTATGCGTCCCTGTTCTTTATTTCTCTGTGATCGATTGCAAAAATCTCGCCTTTCACAGCAGCTGTCCCCAACTCGAGAGTAATTTGCGACATATCAATATACGAGAGGCGAGTTTTCCTTCCCATCAAAGCCCCCGATTGCCTAGTTCTACTTATTTGAGTCTTTGCTGGTTTGGCTATGCGTTTTACTTCATCATCTATCGACTCATTCTTTTCAGCTTCGTTTTGTTCAATGAGCTCTTCCATGTCACAGCCATTAGTAATATTCACTGTGATAATGCAGTCATACCACTGCTTTACAAGGTTTATGACCCTTTCTGACCAGCTCTTGAGCATATCGATACCACCGCGCCGAACCTTGATGGCCAAGCAAAAACCATCGATGTCTATCTGACAGCCTTCGAGCAGCGGTTCGGCATAAGGAAACTCACGGCTGCTGTATTGCATTGCCAGCTTTACTCCATCATCAAACGATGATTCAGGAAGCTTCAAAGAAACCTCTAAAGAGGACAACTGGTAAGTCCTTTTTAGAGCCTCCGATACCGCCTCTAGACTACCAATGCTCTCTATAGAGGGTGGAACAACAACGATCGACATGGTACGTTTCTTAGCATCGACAACAACTTGTTTTATATTTATGTCCGGATAAGGTTCCGGGACCTCAGGGAATATTTCACTAAAAGAGTATAAGGACATACCGGTCTCCAATTCTGTTTTTTATCAGTGCAAATAGTGCTATCGAATCTATTTATCGTATTACTCTTATTAATCAATATATTCTTATCTATCTCTGTTGCTTTCAAAGTCGTCGATAAGTTTTAGCAACTCATCGAGAAGATTATCATAAGGTACTTTTTTGTATGGTTTGCCTCTCAGAAACAGCATACCCACACCATCGCCGCCGGTTACTGCAACATCGGCATCCCTGGCCTCACCAGGTCCATTTACAGCACAGCCCATAACAGCTATTTTTAGCTCCTTGTCAATATCTTTTACTGCGCTCTCAACCCGCTGTGCCAGCCCAATAAGGTCTATTCGGGTCCGTCCGCAAGTAGGACAGGAGACTACCTCAATACCCTCTTTTCTTAATCCAAGTGCTCTAAGGATTGAGATTCCGACTCGTACTTCCTCTTCCGGTTTGTCTGTAAGTGATACACGTATTGTATCGCCGATTCCTTCACTCAGTAAAGTGCCTATACCTATGGAAGACTTGATCGTACCCATAAAGGCTGTGCCGGCTTCAGTAACACCTACATGGAGTGGATAGTCTCTAATTTTACTCATCATCCTGTAGCTCTCAATTGTTGTAGGGACATCGGATGCCTTAAGCGATATGCATATATCTTGAAAATACTCCTGTTCTAGTAGTTGTATATGGGAAAGGGCTGACTCCACAAGGGCTTCAGGGCTTGCTCCACCGTATTTTTCCAACAGATCCTTGGGTACTGAGCCACTATTGACCCCTATTCGAATTGGAATATTCCTCTCCTTGCATGCAGAGACAACTGCTCTAACCCTGTCACGTCCGCCGATATTGCCGGGGTTGATCCTAATCTTATCTGCACCCGCTTCGACAGACAGCAGTGCAATCTTGTAATCAAAATGAATATCTGCAACAAGGGGAATGGATATCTGCTTCTTTATACTCGATATAGCGTGAGCTGCGTCTTTATCGGGAACAGCGACACGGATTATATCACAACCGGCATTTTCCAGTGCAGTAATCTGCTTAACTGTGGCATCAATATCGGATGTATTTGTGTTCGTCATAGATTGGACGGTTATGGGCGAACTTCCACCCACAGGCACATTACCGACATGTATCTGCCTGCTATTAATTCTGTTCAAGATGTCCTCCTAAATTGTCTAGCGGCTGATTAATCGCGCAATATCGTTATATCCTACATAAATCATCAACAGCATAAACACTGCAAGACCGACGAGGTGTACAAACCCCTCATACTTTGGGTTTACTGGCTTGCCGCGTATCATTTCAATCAAGAGAAACACGAGTCTTCCGCCATCGAGTGCCGGTAACGGCATAAGATTTAGGACCGCAAGGTTTATTGCAATGAGCGAAACAAACATCCACATGCTGTACATTGAGGCTTTGGCGGTCTCAGTAAGCACAGATGTAATGCCAATAGGACCGGAGAGGTCGGATAGAGCCGCTTCACCCGAAAACAGTTGCACAACACTTATACGTACGAGCCTCATAAAGTCTATGGCATTGAACCAAGCAAGCCGAAGTTTATCAAAGAATCCCGCGTCCTTGGCCTTAAACTCCATGCCGTATCTCATGATGGGAACAACCTCAGTTCCCTGCTCGGTCTGTATTTCAGTCAAATACTCCTGTGGTTTGAGTGGTACTTCTTCAAGAAGTAGTTCCCTTCCATCACGCTTGACTAGAATATCATACGGCCTGTTGCTGTCAAGACCTAGGAACATGCTAATATCGCTAAATAGGTAGATACTTGACCCATTGATCTCCAGGATCTTGTCATTCTCCAGAAGCATATTTTCGCCACGATATGGAAATCCCTCTGAAAACGCGGAAATTTCGGTGGTGGTATACTGCTCAATCGGCATCATAAGAATCAGGAGAATCAAAAGGCCGGAGACAAAGTTCATAAATGCGCCGGATATCAATATGATAATACGCTGCCAGACTGGCTTTGTACCAAAAGCACCTTCTGCGGAGGACTCCTCATCCTCACCTTCCATTGCACAGAAGCCCCCAAATGGCAATATCCGAAGGGAGTACTGTGTTTCGCCTCTCTGCTTTTTGATTATTGCAGGGCCCATCCCGATTGCAAACTCATTTACCTTTACATGAAAAATACGCGCTGCTATGAAGTGACCCAGCTCATGGACAAAAATCATCAGGCCAAACACAAATAGCGCAAGTAGAATATATAGAATAGTTATGATGATAACCTCCTAAAAGGAGCGAAACTCTGCCGCTCTCTGGTAAGTCATTTGGCGTGCAGTTGCATCAATTTCAAAGATTTCAGAAAGTGAGGGTTCAACAGGGACAGCAAGATTCTCTGAGGTATACCGTATAAGCTCGGCTATATGATTGAACCCTATCTTTCGATCAATAAACAGTTCAACAGCTACCTCATTTGCTGCGTTTAACCTCACGCAAGCTCCCCCGCCTTCTTTTGCGGCATCGATAGCCAAGGCTAGGCATGGAAATGCATCGTGGTCGGGGGGAGAAAACGAAAGTTTTCCAATCTCAAACAGGTCCAGCCTTTCGGCTTCTGTGGGCTCTCTGTTAGGATAAGTGATTGCGTATTGTATTGGCACCTTCATGTCGGCAACACCTAGCTGGGCGATTATAGAGCCGTCAACAAACTCTACCATTGAATGGACGATACTCTCCCTATGAATGACTACCTGGATTTGATCGGCTTCGACCTCAAATAGACGCATTGCCTCTATCAATTCCAATCCTTTATTCATGAGGGTGGCAGAATCTACTGTAATCTTTGGTCCCATCTCCCAATTGGGGTGTTTTAGGGCGTCCTCAAGAGTCACACTACTAAGTTCCTCAGAATCCATCCCGAAAAAGGGACCGCCCGAAGCTGTCAATAAAATCTTCTTCAAGTCCATCTTCCTGTTGGATGCTTCGAGTACCTGAAAAATTGCCGAGTGCTCTGAATCCACCGGTATTAGCTCAACTTTATGTCTCTTTACATAGTTTTTGATAATTTCGCCAGCGCAAACAAGGGACTCTTTGTTTGCCAAAGCTATTCTCTGTGAGTTCTCGAGAGCAGCGAGGGTAGGACGTAGCCCGGCAATGCCGACAATCGCATTGATACATACGTCGGTCTTAACCGACGCTGCCTCAATAACACCCTGCTGGCCACCAAGCACCTTTATGTTAGTATCAGCCAGACGGACCCGTAGGTCTGCTGCGGCTTCTTCATTGAATAGCGCTACCAATCTTGGTTTACAGCGTCTTGCTAGATGCTCCATCATTACAGAGTTTTTCCCTGCTGCAAGCGAAGCGATCGGAATGTCCAAGTGTTCAAGCACATTAATTGTATTCAATCCGATCGAGCCGGTGCAGCCCAATACTGATGCAAGCATTTCGGATCATCTCCCTATATTGAAGGAATTGCCGGGAAAAGTATTATCATAAGCTCGACCATCGGTGCGACAAACAACATGCTGTCGAACCTGTCGAGTACGCCACCGTGACCGGGTATGATCTTTCCGAAATCCTTGATCTTAAAATGCCTTTTTACATATGACAGTGAAAGATCTCCAATCTGACCGGCAAAGGATCCGGCAATCCCGTACAGAATCAAACCGAGATAATTCACCCTAAAGTTGAAAACTTGTTGCAAAACCAAACCAAAGAGTAACAAAATAATCGGTGTAAGGATCAGCCCGCCTATTGACCCCGCAATTGTTTTATTTGGACTGATATCTGGACAGAGCTTTCTCTTTCCAAACAAACCTCCGACCAAATAGGCAAACACGTCGGAGCTATAAGCCGCAATTATTGGAATTGAAGCAAAAAACCTTCCGTTTTCTAAGAAGTATAGGTCTACTAAGCTTGATAGAAACAGAGGAATAACTGTTGCAGAAAAGAAAACCCCGCAAATCACCCCTAAAGCCGAATCGCGGGGTTCTGTAAGACAATTGATGAATAGCAAAAACACAAAGATGAATACACCGGCTATTGCTATCTCAGGGACTCTATCTAAAAAGGCCCATACGGGTATGAGTAGGGCCATTATAACAGAGTAAGCGATCAAACGCTTGCTTTTGACAAATCCCGTTGAATGCAGCACTTCATACACTGCAACAGCAGAAATAAGAGAAATTACCAGCGGGAACACCCAAGGTGGGGTTATAAATACTATGATAAATGTTAGTGCGAGCAGAACAGTGCCCGCAGCGGTTCTTACAGCCATCAGTCCTTAACTCCTCCAAATCTTCTGTCTCTCTTTTGATAATCAGCGATGGCAGAATCCAACTCCTTTGTAGAAAAGTCCGGCCATAACGTTTTTGTGAAGTAAAACTCAGAGTAAGCGGACTGCCACAAAAGAAAGTTGGATATGCGGAGCTCACCGCTTGGACGGATGATCAGATCAGGATCAGGGACTCCAGCTGAGTATAGTTTTGCTTCAAAATAGTCATCTGTTATTTCTTCCGGCTGAATCTTGCCGGCTAGGCAGTCAGCTGCAACCTCTTTTGCAGCCTTTAGGATCTCATCCCTGCCACCGTAATTCAAGCAGATGTTGAGTTGAATGCCCTCAAACGTTTCGGATAACCGGTCAGTTTCGTCGATTAGCTCCTGTATATCTTCAGGGATTGCCCCTATGTCACCCATAATGCTAATTTTTACACGATCTCTGACCATCTTCTGAATTGATTCCTTGAGGTATTTACGAAGGAGTTCCCAAATTGCATAAATCTCCTCCTCAGACCTCTTCCAATTCTCGGTCGAAAACGCATATACAGTTAGGTACTTTATGCCTATGTCGCGGCAGTAGTTTGCAATGGTGCGGAAATTCTCGGCACCGGCGGAGTGCCCTGCAGTTCGAGGCAAACCTCTTCGCTTTGCCCATCGGCCGTTGCCATCGAGTATAATGCCTATATGGACAGGCAAGTCCGAATTTTTAGGCTTAGACTTTTTCTTGAACAGGAATAACACCTCCGGAAATTCTATGGCCTAGATGCTGAGTAGTTCCTCCTCTTTTGCAGCAACGAGTTCATCAATCTCACTAATTTTAGAATCAAGCAACTCCTGAATCTCTTTTTCGAGGACTCTGAAGTAATCCTCGGTAATCTCGGAGTTCTTCTTTTCCTGCTTGTATTGGTCCATCGCTTCACGTCTAATGTTTCTTAATGCGACCTTTGAATCCTCGGCCAGTTTGCGGATTTGCTTTGTCAGATCCTTACGGCGCTCCTCTGTCAACTGTGGGAAAACAAGGCGTATGGATTTTCCATCATTTGTCGGGTTGATTCCCAAGTCTGAGGCCTGTATTGACTTTTCAATCTCCTTTAGAATAGAAGCATCCCATGGCTGAATAAGCAGTGACCTCGGGTCGGGCGTTGAGATAGTTGCAACTGCGTTCAGTGCAGTTTTCTGTCCGTAGTAGTCTACGGTGATTCGGTCAAGAACCGAAGGATTTGCCCGCCCGGCTCTGATTGTGGAAAACTCCTTAACAAGAAAAGATATTGACTTGTCCATTTTCTCCTCGTAGATTGACTTTGACACAATATTACCCCATTTCTTATATTATTAGTTTCTAAGATTATGGTCTGTCTTGATTATTCCAAAACCTAATGCTATTTGACGATGGTTCCGACATCTTCACCGGCTATTACACGATAAATATTCTCAGGATCGTCCAGCGCAAACAAGAGGATTGGAATATTGTTATCCATTGAAAGAGAGGTTGCTGTTGTATCCATTGCCTTAAGCTGTTTTCTCAAGACTTCTGCATATGAGAGGGTGTTATACCGCTTTGCATTGGGATTGGTATTCGGATCATCATCATAGATGCCGTCAACATTTTTAGCCAGAAGAATAATATCGGCATCTATTTCAGCGGCACGAAGAACTGCAGCTGTGTCGGTTGAAAAGTAGGGGTTTCCTGTTCCTGCAGCGAAAATTACTACCCTTCCCTTTTCAAGATGCCTGCATGCTCTGAGACGTACATAG
>FZPS01000062.1_pt2502 | contig 17205 bp, 20 predicted proteins | sample 1817821 | NCBI WGS metagenome assembly FZPS01 (sample SAMEA104158645, study PRJEB21678) | metagenome | place: Germany | collected 2015-04-21
AAACTCTATTATTATTCAATAATTTTATTCGCTTCTTCTAGCATCCATTCGATAAAAATACCATATCCCTTTTTGGGATCGTTTACAAACACATGGGTTATCGCACCAATTACTTTTCCATTTTGAATAATAGGGCTACCACTCATACCTTGGACAATTCCACCAGTCTTCTCCAAAAGGCTGGGATCGGTAATTTCAATCACTAATCCCTTTGAACTTGGCTCAGCTTGTCTGTTTACCTTAAGAATGCGTATTTCGTATTCTTGGATTCCACTATCATCTATAGTAGTCAAAATGGTTGCCTTGCCGGGCTTGACATTGTATTGATAGGCTATGGGAAGGGGGTTTTTATAAATAGGGTTAGATATAGATCGTTTTATCTTACCATAAATTCCATAGCTTGTATTTTTAATAATGGCACCTAAAACTTTTCGATTATTGGAGAAGTTACCTACCAGTTCACCGGGAAGACCTTTCTTTCCAATTTTTATATCTATAATAGTTGACTCAGAAATTTCTCCATCTTTTACTGATAACAAAGCACCTGTATCTACATCTGTAATAGCATGGCCAAGTGCTCCCATATACCCGGTATCCGGGTCAACAAAGGTTAGGGTTCCTACACCTGCAGTACTGTCTCTTACCCATAGACCTAAACGGTACTTATCATCAGAAGCATCTTGAATAGGATGAATCTTGGTTACAAATACACGATTATCCCTTTTACATTCCAAGTCTACAGATTGTCCCTTCAACTTGTTGACCAGTTGAGATAAATGTCCAGCATCTTTTACCGATATTCCATTGACCTTTTCGATGATATCACCTGGCAAAAGTCCGGCATCGATTGCCGGAAAGTGGGTTATTCCATCTTGATCCGTTACATCAGATGTACCTACTATCAATGCACCGTTTGTATAGAGGGATACACCTATAGAATTTCCTCCAGGAATTATTTTTTTAGGAGAAGTTACGCTTATTGTGAGTTTCTTAATGGGAATAAAACCAAATAGCATAAAATCCAGGCTTACATCTCCCTGATTTACTGGTTCGATTGATAAAGGCCTGCTTATATCATAACGTTTCTGTTCTTTTAAGGAATCACCATTGAATTTCAAAACGTTGACATCATTCTTGTTATTCACTCTTGCTTGTAAGGGTAAACCAAAGTTCAACACTTGAGATTCACCCTCAAAAATCTGCAATTCAGCAGGAAACTGGACGATGTCTTGTACAATAGGTGAATAATTAAAAATTAAGAATAAGGTAGCTAATAAAATGCCGATTACTTTCTTTAATGTTATGTTTCCCATCCTTCACGCTCCCGCTTGATCATTTTATGGCAGTCTAAAAATACCTAGTTTATTTTAAGGTAACCCTCAAAAAATGATTTATACGGTGAATAAAAAGCATATTAATGGGAATGAGATTATTTATTTGTTACTTTTTTCTTTGTTTTTGAAGCTTAATGCATTATTAATCATTTCTCCTGCATGCTCCAGGCTCAGTTGAGTTAATGATGAACCGCCAATCATTCTTGCAATTTCCTCTTTACGTTGGTCCAAACTCAGCCTTGAAACCGAGGTTCTAGTATGGTTGCTTGTTATTACTTTTTCAATAATAAAATGACAATCTGCCATTGCAGCTATTTGAGGCAGATGTGTGACACAGATGACTTGCCTGTTGCTAGCAATTAAACCTATTTTTTCAGCAGTTTTTTGAGCAGTTCTACCTCCGATGCCTACATCTATTTCATCAAATATCATAGTAGGAATTTCATCTAAGTCACCAATGATTGTCTTAAATGCAAGCATTAATCTGGACATTTCGCCACCAGATATTATTTTCGCTAATGGCTTCATAGGTTCTCCAGGATTTGGAGAGATAAGAAATTCGACTGTATCATATCCATTTGCTGTAATCCCCGTTATCTCTCTCTTTTCTGCAGCATCATAATCCGGGGTCGATATAGATACCTCAAAAACTGTTTTACTCATATTCAAATCGTTCAATTCTTGTACTATTCTTTGCTCTAAAAAACGTGCCCATTTTTTTCGTACATTAGACAGTGCTCTACACTGATCTAAAATCACCTCATACAGCCTATTTTCTTCCTTTTCAAGGATCTCTAATCTTTCCTGGCTATTTTCCAACATGTCCAATTCAGACTCCATTTCAGCCTTTAATTGTAGAATTTCCTCCACTGTTTGTCCGTATTTGCGTTTTAATGCTAAAATTACATCTAATCGCGCATCCAATTCTTCTAAACGAGAAGGATCAAATTCTAGACTATCACGATAGGCTCTTAGTTCATGGATATAATCCTCTAAATTGTATTGAAGGCTTTCCACTTGGCTAATAATAGTATCCAGTTCTTGATCAATTCCTTGCATACTTTGCAATTTGCTGACTGCTTCAGCCAAACCGTCCAGCACGGAAGAAAAAATAGAACTTCCTGAATATAATATTTGATAAGCGTCACTTACCGCATTTGTTATTCTTTCCGCATGGGCCAATTTAGATCGCTCTCTCCTCAAACTTTCTTCTTCGCCTGGCTGCAATGCTGCCTCTGATATTTCATCAATTTGATATCGTAAAATATCTTTACGACGTTCGCCATCTTGATTCCAACCTTGAATTTTGTCGATCTCTTTTTTTATCTTTTGCCATATAACCCAAGTGTGTTCTAATTCTTCTTTTAATTTTTGTATGTCTTTTTGACCAAGTCTGTCAAGAAATGAGATATGGGATTCTGGGGTTAACAAAGATTGGTGCTGATGCTGGCCATGAACATCTACTAAATGTCTACTAATTTGCCGTAACATGGATAACGTAACCAAGCGACCATTAACTTTACATAAATTGCGTCCCTGATTGGTCAACTCTCGCATTAACAGTAAACTTCCATCCTCTTCCGTTGGAATACTGAAATCAGATAAAATATCATTAACTTGCTTTTGATGATCGGCCAAAGAAAATAATACCTCTACTCGTGCATAATCCTTACCGGTTTGTATCAAGTCACGATCTGCTCTTTCCCCCAGCGCAAGATTAACTGAATCGATAATGATGGATTTACCTGCACCGGTTTCTCCGGTTAATACATTGAACCCTTCATCAAATGATATTGTTAATTCATCTATCAGGGCAATATTTTGAATAGATATTTCGCGAATCATTCAATCCCCCCTGAAAAATAATCCGAGAATTACTAATATAATAAGTCTATTTTTTCATAAGTTTAGAAAAACGTTTTAATATTCGCTGCACCATAGAGTTATCACGTACTACGACGAGAATGGTATCATCTCCTGCTATGCAGCCTATAATTTCCGGCCAGTTCATGGAGTCAATGGCTGAAGCAGCAGCCTGTGCACCTGCAACAATGGTACGGATAACAATTATGTTATTGGCATAATCCATAGAGATTACAGATTCGGAAAATACCCTGATCAACCGTTCTGAAATGTCAGAGTCGCCACGATCCATAACCGCATATTTGTAGACTCCGGATTTCCCCATTACTTTAACTAGGCGGAGCTCTTTTATATCTCTTGATATAGTAGCTTGCGTAATTTCCATTCCGTAACTGCGAAGCTCATTTGCCAGTTCCTCCTGGGTTTCAATATCCTTTTCCTCTATGATTTTCAGTATCAATGCATGTCTGTCATATTTCATAAAGTCACACTCCATTCAATATCATTCTAAGAATAAGTCAGATGTATTTTACTCATTACGAGCTAATAATTTATTCCGAAGTAAATTAAAAAAACCATATCCGGAAAGGCGAATCAGTTGTGTTTCGAATGGAGATTTGGTGATAATAATTCTATCGCCTTCCCTTACATCTTCCGCATGCTGCCCGTCTATTGTTATTTGGATTTCTCGATTTTTGTCCAGCACAACTATTTCAATATTAGAATCAGCGTTTGTTACTATTGGCCTGGAAGTCAATGTGTGAGGACAGATGGGAGTCATAAGCAGACATTCCATTCCTGGATATATAACAGGACCCCCTGCTGATAACGAATAAGCGGTTGAGCCGGTAGGGCTCGAAACTAATAATCCATCAGCAGCATAACGGTTGACTAATTCACTGTTGATTTTAACATCTAAGTGTATGATTCTGGCAAATGAACCTTTAGATATCACCACATCATTTAATGCCAAAAATTTATTTAAAAGCTGCTCATCGCGAATCAATCGTGCTTCTAACATCATTCTACGCTCTATTTCATATGAACCAGTAGCTAGAATATCCAAAATTGATTCAAGATTAGACATTTCAGCTTCAGCCAAGAACCCGAGGCGTCCGAGGTTTATCCCTAACAAGGGTTTATCGAACAACGCAGCTCTACGAGAAGTTTGTAGAATGGTTCCGTCACCACCTAATACCAGGATGATGTCTGACAGTTGATACAGCTCATTTTCTTCATATAATTTTCCTTGACTTAATAGCTCATAAACAGAATGTGTTACTAGGGGCTGCATATTCCGTTTAATCATTTCCCGAAGGACTTTATCTGTGTGTTCGCCAGTAGGATCTTTATATAAATTAGCTATCACGCCTACCTTAATCATCATATCACCTATTAGAAAAATAATCATGAGCTTTATTAACAACTCTTTGAGACAAGGAATAATAATCTGTTATACTCGGCATGGCATCGCCTTTATATAAATGAGCAAGAAATTCTATATTGCCTTCAGGTCCGGTAATTGGAGAAAAATCCAAGGCTAGAATCTTTAAATTTAAGGATTCTGCAAACTCTAAAATCTGTATAAGTACTTCTACATGAAGCGATTGCTCTCGTACAACTCCTTTTCTACCAACCTTACCTTTGCCTACCTCGAATTGAGGTTTAATAAGCGTTACCATATGACTTCTATTTTCTACTATATTGATTATTACGGGTAAAATCAACTTAAGAGAAATAAAAGACACATCAATGACAGCCCCCTGCAGTGGGTCTGAAAAATCCTCAGGTTGTACATTTCTAATATTTGTCCGCTCCATTACGACCACTCTGGGATCCTGCCTGAGTTCCCAAGCCAATTGACCATAACCTACATCTACTGAGTATACTTTCTTCGCGCCGTTTACTAATAGACAATGTGTAAATCCTCCAGTTGAAGCTCCAACATCTATCCAAACGCGATCTCTAACCGGAACAGAGAAACTTTTTAGTGCCTTTTCCAGTTTTAGTCCACCTCGACTGACATAAGGATTATCATAACCTTTAACTTGAATTATATCATTATATTTTATCAGAGTTCCGGGTTTTTCTACTCTTTGCTGGCCTACAAAAACAAGTCCAGCCATTATAAGTCGTTTAGCTTTCTCTCTGCTGCTTGCTAATTGTTTTTTAACCATTAGAACGTCAATGCGCTCTTTTTGGGAACTCTGCATGGCAGGTCTCCTTTCCAATAATAGTGGATATTTGCATAGCTATAGATAAAGGATCCAGTTGAAGAGCTTCCCTCAGTTCCCTTATTGTACCATGATCAACAAATATATTGGGAATACCTATGTTCTTTATTTTAACACTTATATTTTTTTGTATAGCATACTCATTTATGCTGCTGCCAAAACCACCCTCTACGAGATTGTCTTCCATGGTTACCCATAGAAGTGAATGGGTACTAATCAATTGATTCAAAATTTTATAGTCGATCGGTTTAATTATTCTCGCATTAATAACAGTTGGATTAAATCCTTGCCTTATCAATAGACTTGCAGTCTGTAAGGCTATTTCCACCATGGACCCAACAGCAAAAATGGCAATATCTTTACCTTCTATTAGGGTTTCCCATTCAAGGCTATGCAGTGGGAAGCTTTGCAAGTCTTCCGCATTTTCAGAACTGCTTTTTGGATAACGTATGGCAACAGGCTCGTTCAATTGGAGAGCATATTCTAGCATATAATTTAATTCCATGGTATTTTTTGGTGCCATAAAGGTCAAATTTGGTATGTGTCGCAAATAGCTAATATCAAAAATTCCTTGGTGGGTATCACCATCCTCACCTACCAGCCCAGCGCGATCTATAGCAAATATTACTGGTAAATTTTGACGGCATACATCATGTATAATTTGATCATAGGCTCTCTGAAGAAAGGTGGAGTAAATAGCTACTACCGGCCTCATTCCGTTTATCGCCAGTCCTGCTGCAAAAGTAACGGCATGTTGTTCTGCTATACCTACATCAAAGAAGCGGCTAGGATGCTCTTTATGAAAATAGGATAGTCCTGTTCCATCAGGCATAGCTGCAGTAATAGCGACTATTTCAGAGTTAGTATAAGCCAGTTTGGTAAGATGTTCACCAAAGCTTTTGGAAAAGGATACATGCTTAATCTTTTCATCTTTTCCGTTATTTATATTGATAGGAGACACTCCGTGATAGTAGGAAGGATCAGATTCGGTAAAAGGATAGCCCTTTCCTTTCTGAGTAACTACATGTACTAAAGCAGGACCATTTATTTGTTTTACTCGACTTAAAATAGATATCAACTTTGGAAGGTCATGCCCGTCAACTGGCCCAATGTATGTGTAACCCAATTCTTCAAAAAGTACACCAGGTACTAGAAAATACTTAAAACTGTTTTTAAGTTTTTCGATTTTGGTAGCAGTCCAATCACCAATTAATGGGATTTTCCTCAAAATTTGCTCTACTTCTCTCTTAAACCATTTATATCGAGGATTGGAGCGAATTTTGGAGAGGTAAGCAGCTAAAGCACCTACATTTGGAGCAATAGACATTTCATTATCATTTAATATTATAGTTAATTTGCTATTAAGGCGTCCTGCATCGTTTAGGGCTTCCATGGCCATTCCACCAGTTAATGCACCATCTCCTATAACAGCAATTACATCATATTCTTCCTTCCTTAAATCTCTAGCTTTAGCTATACCCAGCGCAGCAGATATTGAAGTACTGCTGTGTCCAGTTTCAAATATATCATGAATGCTCTCCTTACGTTTGGGAAAGCCGCTTAAACCTCCATATTTTCTGAGAGTATTAAACTGATTTCTTCGTGAAGTAAGTATCTTATGGATATAGCTTTGATGCCCAACGTCCCAGATAATCTTATCTGCAGGACTATTAAATACATAGTGGAGAGCAAGTGTCATTTCCACTACACCTAAATTCGAAGCTAGGTGACCACCGGTTAAAGCTACATTCTCTAAAATAAACGTTCTGATTTCTTGTGCAAGGTCCTCTAATTCCTGAGTACCCAATTTCTTCAAGTCATCAGGGCTTGCAATGTGTTCAAGTAATGACATCTATGAATTCCTTTCCATTAGCAAGTAAATATTGTATCATATATATTGGCAGCCCTCAATGAGTTTTACTGGTTTAATGCCGAATATAATTAGCGAAATAATATTGATATTAGAATACCGAGAGCTGCCCCAGCAATGACCTCTACCGGTGTATGGCCAAGTAATTCTTTAAGTTTCTCTTCATTGATGCCACGATGAGCTTGCAGCTCTGCTACGATTTCATTAAGTACAGCGGCTTGTTTACCTGCTGCTCTTCGTACGCCTGCAGCATCGTACATTACTATACTTGCTACGATTACTGATAATGCAAACATGGTGGATTGATATCCCTCCACATATCCAATGGAGGTTGCCATACTGACTACTAGTGCAGAATGTGAACTGGGCATACCTCCTGAGCCTACGAAGCGAGTTAAATCCAGTCGTTTCCCAAAGATTATGGTCAATATTACCTTTATAAGTTGTGCTATAAACCAAGCTAATAAGCTTACCCACAGTATTCTGTTACGAAATATTTCGCTGAAAAAAAGCAAAAGGATCCTCCTTAGTTGTTTCTATTCAATATAGAGATAGCCAGTTTTATCAAAAAATCTGCCTTCTTTCCAAATGACTGCAATATAGAGACACCTTCATCTATATATTGACTTGCCATTTTTTTAGACCTCTCTAATCCATATATTGCTGGGTATGTTAGCTTGCCTTTTTTTATATCGCTGCCAGGTGATTTGCCTAATTGATTTAGGTTTCCCTTAAGATCCAGTATATCATCGGTAATTTGGAAGGCAAGCCCTAATCTCTTCCCAAAACTAGATATTGCTTTTAAAGCTTCATGGTCCTCAGTTCTAACTATAACTCCCGCCTTCAGTGCACCTGTGATCAATGCTTCTGTTTTATGAGAATGAATATATGTTAAATCAGATTCCTCATTATCACCGTCTTGGTTCTGGATATCAGCACTTTGACCACTTATCATACCAGAAATACCTGCTGAGTTAGCAATAACAGACATAGCCTTTAGATAGCCAGTGAGTTTATTCGTATTTGAGGGTAGATATTCCAACATCACCTCATATGCAAGGTTAAGAAGACCGTCTCCTGCCAGTATTGCTATCGCCTCACCAAACACCTTATGGTTTGTAGGCTTACCCCTGCGATAATCATCGTTGTCCATAGCAGGTAGATCATCGTGTATCAATGAATAGGTGTGTATCATTTCCAATGCACAAGCCATCGGACGAATTGCATCGATTTCTTTTTGAAATAAATTATCGTTTGGATTTGATACAAGTTCAAAAGCAGATAAAAATAGAATAGGCCTTAGTCGCTTACCTCCTGCCTGTATACTGTACTTCATGGCATCTAGAACTAATTGATGACTGTTTCTATGATTTAGGAGAGAAATCAGGCCCTCATTGATATATTCTAATTTTTTTTGATAAAGTAAATTAAAATCCATATATTTAGTGCAACTCCTTTTAATCAATGGCTGAAGTATCTGGAGACACCTCATACAATTCTCCGTTTTTATTTTTTGATAAGAGGCTAACTACACCTTGAGCTTCAGTTAGCTTTTTGTTGCAAAATTCTGTTAGGGCGACTCCCCGCTTAAATAGCATTAGTGATTGCTCTAGTGAAGCATCTCCCTTTTCTAATGTCTGCACTATAGTTTCTAATTCATTTATGGCCTCTTCAAAGTTAGTAGGATTATTAAACTTAGATTTTATCTTTTCCATGTATTTCGCTCCTCATTGATTTTGTAATACTAAAGCTTTCTCCAGTCCTAATTTCCTTAACTTGGCATGCAACTTGTCCATCTATAAATATTAAATTTAGCCGCTGTGTAGAGGATAACTCTTTTATGGAGCGTATAGGCTTCGCATCTTCTCCTGTCGTCGCGATGGTGTACCCCCTTAACAGTACTTTAAGAGGACTAAAAGCTTCTAAAGTAGAAACTGCCTTCGACAACTGATCATTTTTCCTCTGTATTATGGATTGCATCCCGTTGGACAGCCTCTGGTTCAATTGATCCAGATATTGATTATGTTGATCTACCAAAGCGCGTGGTGTCTGAAGAGCATAATGGCTTATTATCAAATCCAGCTGATACCTTTTTTTAATTAGATATCTCATTATAGCATCTGTGAGTAATTTATCAAAGCCGTCTATTAAGGCTTGCATATGAGAAACCTCTGGCACAGCCAGTTCAGCTCCATTGGATGGCGTGGCGGCTCTCACATCAGCCGTGAAATCTGCAATAGTAAAATCAGTCTCGTGACCAATTGCGGCTATTACAGGAATATCTGATCGGAAAATTGCACGAGCTACTATTTCCTCGTTAAATGCCCATAGTTCTTCAATGGAACCGCCTCCTCTGCCGGTTATGATTATGTCGATATCGTCTCTGGTATTGGCATAATCAATAGCCTTGGCAATTTGCTCAGCTGCTCCCGAGCCTTGGACAGCTACTGGGATAATGAGAATATCAACATATGGATTTCTGTGTTTAATTACTCGTATAATATCTTTAATTGCCGCACCAGTATGAGACGTTACCACAGCGATCTTTTGTGGCAGCAATGGTAATGGCTTCTTATAAGCAGCATCAAAAAGGCCTTCCTCTCGCAACTTCTTCTTAAGTTCTTCAAAAGCGAGATGAAGGTCTCCTATTCCGTCCTTTTTAATATCATCTATGTACAATTGATATTGCCCGTCTCTAGTAAATAAAGAAACTGTACCAGTGACTATAACTTGCATACCATTACTTGGCAGAAAATTAAGGTGTTCTTTCTGTTGTCTAAACATAATGCATTGAATTCGGCCAAATTCATCCTTTAAAGAAAAGTACATATGACCTGATGAATGGATTTTTAAGTTGGAAATCTCACCTCGAACTCGAACCTTTTGGAGTAATGGGTCTCTGGTTAACAAAACACGGACATAGTCGTTCAATTGATGAACGGTTAAAATAACACTACTCATATCTTCCTCTTAGCAGCTATTAAAGTGTTTTCCAATAACATCGCAATAGTCATGGGACCGACTCCGCCAGGTACAGGAGTTATGAATCCGGCTCTTTTCTTGGCTTCTTCAAACTTAACATCACCCAAAAGTTTATCGTTGATCCTTGTTGTGCCAACGTCTATGACTATTGCGCCTTCCTTAATAAAGCTTCCATCTATAAATTGGGGCTTACCGATAGCTACCACAAGAATATCTGCTGTTCGCGCAATTTCAGCCAAATTATTAGTGCGAGAGTGAGCAACGGTCACAGTTGCATCATTCCTAAGTAGCATCAAAGCGACAGGTTTTCCTACTATATTGCTTCGACCTATCACAACAGCTTTTTTTCCTGCTATACTATGACCTGTTTCTTTAATCAATCGTATGATGCCTTTAGGAGTACACGGTTCAAGTTCTGCTTGTCCTGTTACTAGTAGCCCGCTATTAACAGGGTGAAATCCGTCAACATCTTTTGAAGGATGAATAGCATTGATAACAGCATTTTCATTAATATGATCAGGTAATGGCAGCTGCACCAAGATACCATGAACGGCATCATCTTGATTAAGTTGTTCGATTGTATTCAGTAGTTCTATTTCTGATATTTGTTCATCCATGCGTATTACTTTGGAGTTAATACCCACTTCTTTACACGCACGTTCTTTGTTACGGACATATATTTTTGAAGCAGGATCATCACCTACTAATATAACACACAACTCAGGTATCAGATTGTGCTGATTTTTTAGTTCCTTTATCTCTTCTTCAATTGACTGCCTGAACTTCTTTGCTATAGCTTTACCATCTATCAACTTAGACATTTTTTTCCTCCATGTTCATATTATCCAATTTATAGGATTGTAAACCGAGTAATGCAGTTCCTACTGCATTATCCTTTGAGAGACCTGGATCAGCAAAGTATAGTTGAATGTTTCTGTTACGCTTGTTTAACCGTTCTTGTAAACCTTCTCTAAGAATTTTGCTGGAAGAAACACCACCTACTAGAAGTACATCTTGGGGATAACCAATTGTTACCGCATTTATTATCCATTTGCTGATTATTCTTATTAATAAGTCATATACGGCATAGGCTATTTCTGGATGGGAAGCTTTATTCTTGATCAGACGCTGTCCTTGAGATTCTGGGCCTGAAAAACTTATTTTTGTACCTTTTACCGACCCATTAAGTGTAATGTCTCCCGTACCGTAATTAGCTATTTTCTCTAAGTGGGGTCCAGAAGGAAAAGGAAGCCCCATTGCCACTCCAATTCTATCTACAAACTGACCAGCAGGTATATCTGTAGTACTTCCGATTATATCCACTTCAAATCCAGAAGCCAAAGATTTGACATAGAGCAATTCCGAGGTGCCGCCAGATAGATGCAAAACCATAAAATTGCGAGAATGTGGTCCATTGGCAGTATGTAAACCTGCCATAATGTGGTTTTCCTGATGACTGACAGCATAAAATGGAACCCTGAGTAAGTCCGAAACTGCCTGTCCAATATTACCGGAAAATTGGAATACAGGCATGTACGAATCTCTCAATGGTCTAGGGCGAGTACTAGCACATACAGCCTCTATACGCCCACAGGGCAAAGAATTTCGAAGAGTGCTAGTAATAATGGGCAGATTTTTTAAGTGATAGAATAGAGCTGATGATTGCTGAAGGCCTCTTTCTCCATGGGGAATTTCTAAAAGCTTTTGGTGATTGTAGATAATTTTTCCGTTAAGATCTACCGCTGCTATAGAAGTAGTGTAACAGCTGGTATCAATCCCAAGAATATATTTCATAACTGATCTTTCCTATTGCGAACAAAACTTCCTAAAATTCCGTTTATAAAAGAGCTGGTCTTTTCCCCACCGTATTTCTTAGCCAGCTCTACCGCTTCATTTATAGTAACGCTTTCAGGGATATCATCACAGAAGAGAATCTCATACAAGGCAAGGCGTAATATAGAAAGATCTACTTTAGAAATCCTTTCGAATTTCCATCCTTTACTGTTTTCACGGATAATGTTATCGATTCTATCCATGTACTTGCTACTCCCCGCGAGTATCTCTTCGATGTAGGAAATATCCCGCTCATCTAGTACCAGCTGATTATCAACCATGTTTCTCAATGCATCAATGTCATAATTCTCTGTAAATATTCTTTGATATAATAAGCTCATGGCGGCTTCTCTTGCCGATTTTCTTGCCATTATAGCCTCCTGTTGTCCCTTATCGGCTGTTAATTATTATATTTAATTACTTTATTATACTTGTTACATGCATTTTTAAAGTATTGTTAATTGTAATTAGTGCTTCAATAAATTCCTCTCTACTGAATTTTATTTCGAATACCATCTGGTAGTATCTTGTCCAAAAAGGCATGGAAATTTTCTTTTCTATCACGAAAACTGCCAATCCAATAGCCTAATAATATACATAAAGCAACGAAAATTACTCGCCAAAAACCCAACAATAATACTAAGAGGCCAAAGAGCAATCCACAAATAATACCGATAGTTCTTCCCTTATATGTGGTAAAACAGGCCTCTATAATATCTCGAAAACCTTTCATTGCCTGTCCTCCTTAATCTACACGAGCTTGCTTGGCTATTAAGAGGTTTTCAATATAAATCTGCACCTCTTTAACTGCTATACCTGAAAGAGATTCTACATACTCTTTTACCTTTTGCTGGATGTTTTTCGAAAGTTCAGGCATTACTATATCCGGCAATATGTTGATTTTTAATTGTATCCGAATGCCATCGGGATCTGTTAGCACAACACTTTTTATATCCTTCACTTCTTGGAAGCTTCGAACAGCTTTTTGTGTCAATGTATCCAGGGTATTTATGGATATTCTAATTACACCTAATTCTGTGTTAGTTAAGAGTGTACTTATAGCCTTTTTTCTTCTGGAATATCCAGCAAACAACAGACGAATGCTGGCTAAAAAAAGAATAACTGCAATACCACCTAAAATAAGCCCAGAATTATTGGATAAGAGGTTCCCAATCAGGGTATAATCAAATATATTCAAGGCAATACCAAGAAGCATAAGAGAGAATAAAATAACAATCAATGTATATATAGTTAGAAGAATACGATCAAAAACTCTCATTTTCATTGTGACACATTCCTTTCTGAAAACGTTAGAAAGTACTGGCTTTTAAATGCCGTTAACCCTCTGAAAGATCAGAGGGCTTAAGTTCAGCGCAATTTTTGTCCGGACTCTTCTGATTTGGATTCCTTTTCGAAGTTGACACCTTGAATATGTATATTTACCTCTATAACATTAAGACCAGTCATATTTTCAACTGCCTTTTTTACGTTTTCTTGTATATTCCATGCTACTTCAGGAATTCTTACACCATACTCTACGATTATAAAAAGATCTATAGCAGTTTCTTTTTCACCTACTTCAACTTTTACGCCTTTGGCCAAGTTCTTTTTACCCAGTTTTTCTACTATCCCTCCGGCGATACCACCGCTCATTGCTGCTACACCGGAAATCTCTGTAGCTGCAAGCCCAGCTATGATCGCAACTACTTCGTCGGCAAATGTAACCTTGCCATAATTCTCAGAAGATTGTTGTGTCATGCTTTCACCTCACATTTTCAATTTAATATCTATATTATATCAAAGAACATGCATATTTACAAACAATTCTAATTTTACATTTATATTTTGGGTATGATGTTTATGGTCTCTGTTTCCAAACCTGATTCTCTTTTTACAATGTCTAAAATCAATGCTACTTCTTCTGGTACAAGCTCAGATTTATCTACAATTACATTGACATTATCGTTATGAATAATGACAATTGCATCATCAAAACCTTTTGCCTTGATTAAGTTTTCAATGGCTAGTTCTGCCTCCATATTGGATGTAATTTCTAGAAGTTGAGCTTGTGCTTCTTTGATGATTTCAGGATCAGATACAGGATTATTTACAATTGAATTTATGTATTCTACTTCCTTATTGCGCTCCTGCTTTCTTTCAAAACGGTAATCTCTAAAGAAGGCAGTGCGTGTCGATGCAACTGTTTCTGCCGAAGCTTCTTCGTTAGATAAGTCAGAAGGTTGGTCAAAATCCGATATTGTAATTTTCCCTCCTAATATGCTTTGTTCCTCATCTATATCCTGATCATTTTGTTCTACTCGGTTTTTATCCATGTCTTCGGTAGATGGTTCATTGTTTTCTGGGCTTACTGTTGGGGTAGATTTTTGATTGTACCAAAAGTTTAGATAACCAGTTACTATTAATAATACTACCAGTAAACCAACAATAATGTTTTTTCTTCTAATGACTAACATTATTCCCCTTTCCTCCTTCCTTGATTATCCATCACAAAAATTTCAACCTGATTTGCATTAATACCAAGTACAGTTTGAACTGCTCTTTGCAACTCCATCCGTACATGAATGTCCTCCGCTCCTTCTGCAATTACTATTACACCCAAAACCTCTGGTAGTACTTCAGTTGTTATCAATGGCTGAGCACCTTCTGAAGTATTCAAGCTAACAGGCTGACTGTTGATATCAGTTTGACTTACTTTGCGGATACCTCCATTGCTGTCTTTTTCTTCTGTTTCTACATTGGATTCAACAGTATTCATAGCCGGGACTAATTCTTTTCCAGTTTTGTAGGAAATCATTACATCTACTTCCCCTGCGCCTTTCATAGAGGATAATATCTGTTTTAGGCGATATTCCTGATCCTGTTTGATGGATTGATCAGGAGGTGGTGTGTATTCGCTAGCAGCACTATTAACCATAATAGCTTCCTGATCTTTAGTTTTGGGCTGAAACCAGTTGTTGAGCATACCTATAATTATTGCTATGGCTAATACAATTACAAAATACTCAATATTTTTAGTTTTTTTTAGACGTTTTAATAAACTATTTATACCAGTGCTCTTATCCATGATATTCTCACCCTTTCTTTAGTTTATGTATACGAATACTCTCTCCGGTTTTATATTAAAGAGTTCAGAAACTATTTCTATGATTTCAAGTTTTTTTTCATTCATTTTAGATTCTTTGTTATCATATGATTCGCTTGTTGGATTAATGACCACTGAATCAACTTGTATTTGTTGACCCTGTAATGTAGTATGGATGTCGATTCGCTGGATACTTGAGTAATCGGCCTCTCCACCTAACCGATCAAAGATGATATTGACATCGTCAATACTTAAACCGGTTTTATATGCAAGTTGTAGTGATAAATCCCTTTCCAAATTTGTCTTTATAAAATGTTCTAAGTTTTCTTTATGATTTTTTCCTGACTGGCTACTTAAATAAGTTGCTGATTTGAAAAAATTATCAGCAGAATTTTGAAATATGGTTGTTTCTAAATTTTCTGACTTACCGATCATTAAAAAAAGAGGATTCAGAAACATTGCAATAATAATTAACCCGAATAGGAAATCTGTATACTTGCGAATATTTCCATTTGGTAAAATCATATCTACTAAAGCCGCCAGTATTGCAATAATGGCTATATTAGAAATCCAATCCGCAACTATTGATTTCATGTTATCACCTCAACATGACTGCTATATTACCAGTAGCTATCATTAAAGCTATGGTCATAAAGAACATCATTGCGATGCCCACAACTGTTATTAGTAAAATACTTAAAACATTCCCTATTCCATTCAGGCTATCTACAATTCGTTTATCTGTAATTGGCTCCAACAATGCGCCTGTTAGTTTGTAAAGAAATAAAAGGCAGAAAATCTTTACTACCGGCGCAAGACATATTAACATAATAATTATTAGCCCGGCTGCTCCTACCGCATTTTTTACCAGCAGTGCACAACCTACAATGGTGTCCAACGATTGGGAGAACATTTTCCCAACTATTGGTACAAATGTATCAACAGCAAATCTAGCTGTTCTAATGGAAATACCATCAAAAGAGGCAGTCAGTGCTCCCTGTATAGCTAGTATACTGATAAAAATAGTAAAAATAAAAGCCAAAGTCCAAGTACAAAGATTACTAAGCAATTTTCCTAGTTTTTTGATCTGTATTCTATTACTGATTTGGTTTACCAAAGTAACCACAGCAGAAAGTGTAATAAGGGGAAAAATGAAATTAGTCAACACAGATCCTACTGTACCAATTACCATTCCTATTGCAGGTTGCATAATAGTAACAGATGAAAAACTTCCCATTGCTGTTAGTAACCCTAATAGCACAGGAAAAAGCAGCTGCATAAAGTCTGACATATTGTCAATACTGGTTTTTCCTAAAGACAAAATAGATATAAAGCTTTGAATTATAAGGATCATTACAAGGCTATAACATATAAAATATCCAATTTCTCCTACCGAGGGGTTATGAAAGGAGTTATTCATATTTTTGAAAATACTACACATTGTTGCGATAACCATAATTTTAGCCATTAGTACAAGATTCAAATTGAACTCACGGAAAAAAACACGAATTAGATCATTGAGAAAACTCTGCCATGAAAAAGTAAAATCACCAGATACTAGCCTTCTAATTACTTCGCTTGCTGATTCACCTTCTAAAAAATCAATGCCTTCCTCTTCTATGTATTTTAGGAATGGTGTCCATTCATTAGTATTCAGATCTTCTAAATACTCTGATATTAGCAATTCTGTACTTTCATACCAATCGCTATTTTCTTTTTCTCTGGATATTGCTTGAACCTTTGCAGGAACCGAAGTAAAAGCAATAAGTATTATTAAAAGCAACCATTTTTTCATATGTGATCTCCTTTTATGGAAGTATTTTTAAGACAGCTTCCATCAAGGCAGTTAAAATAGGTAAGGCTAAAATCATTATCAAGATTTTACCACCCAATTCGATTTTCGATGCTATAGCACCTTCACCTGCATCTTTGCAAATTTGTGACCCAAATTCAGCAATATATGCAATACCAATAACTTTAAGCACT
>FZPS01000051.1_pt79 | contig 17203 bp, 17 predicted proteins | sample 1817821 | NCBI WGS metagenome assembly FZPS01 (sample SAMEA104158645, study PRJEB21678) | metagenome | place: Germany | collected 2015-04-21
CTTTGCCCTGATGGAGCTTTTGTGCTGCTTGCGGCTCTGATACAAGTCCCTCCGCCGCTTCTAATGTCAGGACGGCTGCAGTGAGTGTATGGCCGACCGTATCGTGCATTTCGGCAGCAATACGATTCCTTTCCTCCACGACTGCCAAGCCCTTAAGCTTTTCGGATTGCTCATTCACCGTACGGAGAGCTGATTCCAACTTTACACTTGTATCATCTGCTTTTTCAATGTGTAAAATGCAAGTAAGGCAAGCAGAACCACAATTGTGTTAACAAAAAAGTAGCGGACCAGATCAGCCATTTCAGCGCATTCGGATAAAAGTATTGTTCTTGCCGTGCTGCCCATAAGGTAAGCACCCAGCGCACCTATTCCATATGCCTTTGCGTGGGATAGCGATGCGTGGTTGATTGCACTGAACCCCGCAATGATGGAAAGAAATAAATTATCCCCCGAAACATCCAGGTATTGAATTGGTATACATAGAGCAATCTGCAGCATTGGCAAAAGCGGTTCGGCTATGAAGCGTTTTTTCTCAGGGAGTAGATTATACAGCAGCATTATGAGAAAAGAGATTGATAGCAGCCAAACCAAAGGGATGTACATCGGGGTTCCGACATTTTCTGCCAACATATGAGTCCCATCACTTGATAAGCAAGCAGCAGCAGAAAAAAATGCCCTTATTTGTGAGACGGCTAGCCCTTTCCACTTCGGCGGTAGTGGTATCTTTGGGCGGTGTCTTTTTGACGCGAAGCAGATGGAATGCAATGGCGGCCAACCCGAATATAGCAATAGACAAGATATAGAGGACACGATGAAACGGCTTTCGGTTATCTTCCCTCACGCTCTCCGCAATGCAGAGTATCTGCATCAATAACTGAAGCAATACCCCCGGCAGCAGAAACGGCCATATTTCTCCAATTTGCATATCCCTAACTCGCCTTCTCGATTAAACTTATGGTTTCGGAGAGTGCATCCTTGGCGGGAACTATCACATCCGGAATCAGAGGAAAATCAGATTTTGATGCGTCTGGTCGTATAAAATATTTATAAGACACGGTAAAAACAAGTCGTGCATTCGGCGTCTGAAAATAAAGAATATCCCCATAAGACGAAGGCATGTTGCCGGGAACTTCCCCGACCACCGTCCCTAATTTATTATCTGAAATCAACGTTGCGAAATCCATGGCCGAGCTAAATGTATCTGCTCCGGTCAGTACATATACATCGCCTAAAAAGACCGGGGCAAGCTGTTGGTTTTTCCGGCTCTGCGGCTTGTACTTCCATAGGATTGGGCCAAAACGAACCTCGCTGGCACCGGTGAGATAGCTTTCTGCCGGCAGATAGCGGATAAACTCGTTCGCGACCAGCGAGTTTCCACCTGGATTGCTCCTTAAATCCACAATCACGCTATGGATGTTGTTTTCATGAACAGCCGTAAAGAAATCCCGCAGGCCGTTCTTGTATTCTTCATCATATACACATTGACGAAGAGTGAAAATCCCCATGCCGGCAGATGAATCAACTGAATAATCGAAATTTGCTCCTGCTTTTTTTTCACTGGCAGTGACACTTTCACACAGCTCAAACGTTACGGTTATGCGGCTACCGTCATTTGGTTCTTCCAGCACAAGCGGAATGGTCGCTTGTATATCAACCCCAACAAAAGACAAATATTCAGCGCGATTTAATTTTGATGCGAAGGAATGCCGCGCCCATGACTCCAGTTCGTAGGAAAACTGGGTAAGAAAGCGTTGGTAGAGGTCGTCAGCCGTAATGCCTCCGATTTCAACCACGAGATACCCATCATATTCATTACCTAGACAGACCAGCGTGTCATCCTTCCATGCGAAGGCGAGAGGTAAGCGCACCCTGTTCTCATAATTCACACCTACGGAGGTATGGGCGTCTCCCAGGATACTTAAAACGCGTGCTGCACTCTGCCAGAGCGACAAAACCGGTACCTCCGGAAGCGCAGCAATTCCCGCGCGCTCCCGCTCATATTCAAGCTGGACGTTATCGGGTATACCGTTTATGCAGGCCGGATGGTGATCCGCCAAGTGGTGTACAAGATAATCTAAATCCTCGACAGCTTGCTGCGAGGTTAAAACAGTTTCCAATTCCTCGGACGGCCGTAAAACGTTCACTGTACTGCGATAAGGGTTAAACCAAAGCTGCCACGCACCCCACAGGGCGGTGCCACACAATATAAAAATGCAAATAAAAATCCCGATATGCTTTATGTATTTCTTCATAATTTGACCCCTTCCCAAACCTTGTCAAAAGTGCCGATACAGCCGCCAAATGTGCCGGTTGCTTTTGTGATTGGTGTACCGGTGATAGCAACCTTGACTCACGAAACGGCCGCCCCTTTTGGCACAGGGAAAGGCCTACACAACTCCTTTTTATGTATATTTTTATGGAACCTATTAATTTGTTTCTAATTGGTTTTCCTATATTGTTTATACCACAGAAGCCTTGTTATTGTAAAAATAATATTAACTGCAACAATATTGCGCATGATTTTTAATGCAGTGAATGCTCGGAGCTGTTTCCCGTATTAATGATTTCCCCGCTTGCCTAAGTGCAACCTAATATTAGTTTTATAATCTATTCGCATGGTAAACATTGGCTTCCAACCTTCATGCTTTAGAGATGGGCTGGACTGGATGATGAACTCCGGGGGCCAAATTTTATCGTTTATATTTTGCAGAAGCCCTGACATTTTGATTGCTTTGCCATAGTTTTGTGTGCCGTAGGCGCCTGACACACCTACGCCGAGTTCATCGCAAGTTTCAGTCAGCATCGCTTTACGATGACCGGGTGAATTAATCCATAAATCCACAACAACTGCGTCGATACCACTACTCATCATAGCGATCTTTTCTGCACACGAGTACCATTCATATCCTGCGTCGGTTATTCTGTCGCCCGGGCTTTTACCGTCCGGGTTAATATGACTGAAAAATTCCCTTTTCGCCATGTCTTCACTGTGAGAGCGGGCAGCAGCTGCAAGCTTGTCATTCCATTTGAGCGGGGGCAGGCCGTACACACCGCGGAAGGCATTGGTGAATTCAAAAATGAGTCGTTCAGCGGTGGCATCATCACAGGCGGGAAGCCTGCCAATTGAAGCTGCATACCGCATGTTATCGTTGTTTGTGTCTGTATAAACTTTTCCGCCGTCTTTGTAGGCGGATAAATCATTTGTGTACAAGAACGCTGCTTTATTATCTGTGTAGTACACAGCAAGGAATTTTTCATAACTGCCGTAAAACCCCATACACCGTCAGGAGTTGCACAATTCCGAAAAGCTTGCCTGCTATTCCGGCTTGAGCTTCGGTTTGTCCTATTTTGATGCTTGCAAGCCCTGCCGGCGTTGCTTCCCCTATGTATTCATCCCCCGGGACAATGACTGCCCGGTTGGCAGCAGCATCCCAATACATATTGAATTGTGAGGCCGTACCTTTCAGCATGGCCGCAAACTCCCGGAGCTAGTTGGTAGGGCCGTCAATTAGATAGGCCTTTTCAAATGCAATAACAGCGCCGTTCAATTTGAAGGACGTAGTGCTTTCCCTGGCATTCTTTGTACTTTTTAAAGCGGCTGGGGCGGCGGTGCCGTTCAGTAATTCCGCAATTGCGCGAAGCTGCAAGTAGTTAGTTCCATTTATGGTGTATGCTTGTGTTACGGATACAGGCTTGCCATTCAACACAAAATTCGTTTTGCTCGGCACAGCCAGCAGCGTACTGCCGGCCGCTGCTGTTACGGCGGAAAAAAGATTAAGTACTGTATACAGTGCCAGAAACAAACTAAGAAGCCGTTTTTTCATGGTTTTTACCTCCTCAGCCCATAAACTATTCTTCGGAAGTGCCTGCAGTCTTCCTGTTTTGCCTCCACATCCCTATAATTCTCCTGCCAGGCAGAGAAAGACGTTCTCTGCCTGAATTAAAGTTTCGGTTTATCGAGTTCTTCTCTGAATACTTAAGAAGCCGGGGCCATAATTTTCCAGGTGCGCTTAAACACAGGGCAAAGGAAAAATTTCTTTGGCGATAAATAAGCCGGTACAGGAACTCTGTACCGGCTTAAAGTTTTCCGGCAGGGCAATATAGAATGGGGGTTTAAGCAGCCTATTTGAGTTGCGTTTAACCAAAGAAACCATTAATGGTTGCTTTAAGGTTTAATTATGTTATAATAATTGCCAGGGGTGATCCTATGAAAAAATACACTGCATTAATAATAGATTTAAAAAAATCTCGCTCATATTCAGTGGAAGACAGAAATTCTATACAGAAATACATCATATCTGTAATCCGCAGTTTAAACGAAGTTTTCGCCGATTCAATTACCCGGGATATTGAATTTAGTTCAGGCGATGAGGTTCAAGGACTGTTTCTTTCTCCGGAATCGGCATTTCTGTATTTTAGAATATTCAAGATGCTTGTTTTCCCTGTTAGAGCCAGAGCAGGGATTGGCATAGGCGAGTGGAACGTAATAATTGAAAATGCAAGCATTACTGCTCAAGATGGCCCGGTGTTTCATAATGCACGCTACGCCATTGAAAGTGCAAAAGATGCCTTAGGATATTCTGTGCTTTTCTATTCAGGAGGTGAGGTGGATTTATTTTTAAATTCTATAATTAATACATCTTTTGTGTTAGCAAGCAGCCACAACATATATCATAATGAACTTATGCTATTACTGGAATTGCTCTGCCCAATTGATTACCGTCAATTGATTAACCAAAGTAAAATTAACCTGATATTCAATCTTGCAGCATCCAGAAGAGATAATAAATATTATAAAAAAATTTACCGGAAAAGTAAATCGATAAAAAGGTACCCCTTTGATTATATTGATGCCATGAATTTTAAGCCCACTCCAATTGAGGCAATAGATGATAATAGTATTCTCTATGTTTCCAGTGGCAGGAAAAGGGGAGTACCTGTACAATTATCCGAAATTTTAAATATAAGCAGACAGAGCGTCGACAAAACAATCAAGACCGCCAATATTTATGAAATCAGAAACCTGACCATTGCCGCTTTGAAATTTATGGATAAATTTTTATAAGAGGTATATTATGATGATTATGTATTTTTTGTTTATAGCTCATTGTCTTGCTGATTTTACATTTCAATCTGCAGAATTTTCTAAGAAAAAGTTAAAAAACTTTACACATCTTCTATATCATACATTAGTTTATGCCGTCATATTTTCCCTGGCAATTTTCCCTTTTGTAAAATTGAAAACGGCCGTTTTCCCTTATGTGATTATTACAGTTTCACATTTTATTATTGACAGTCTAAGAAGGCTCGTAGATAGAAAATTTAGCAGCGAAGCAATTATGTTTACCTCCTTTATTATGGATCAGATTTTCCATTTTTCAATTCTTGCCGTGTTATATTATGCTTTTAATCTGGGTGGAGAAACAACAAGACTATACGGTTTTATACATCAATGGCCATATCTTAATAATTTAGTTGTTTATTGCTTAGTATTTGTTATCTTATGGGATGCTGCAGCAATTTTTGTCAAGAAACTATTAACGTATGTTATTGGTGAAAACAGTTATGAGCAGGAGAATGATCCTCAAGTAGGACGAATAATTGGAAAGCTTGAACGTCTCATTATTTCCGTCCTGGTCTTAAGCAATCAATTTGGAGCAATCGGTTTCGTGTTGACTGCAAAAAGCATTGCCCGGTACAAGCAGCTGGAAGATAAAAATTTTGCCGAGAGATATTTGGTAGGTACCTTAACCAGTGTTTCGATTGCGCTTGCAACAACTATTATTCTAAAACAATTTCTAAAACAACATCCATAAAGGGTTGCTACATCAAAAAGCAACGCCATCACAAAACAACAATAAAGGGAACAAAATTTCCGATAAATTAAGCCGGTACAAGAAACTCTGTACCGGCTTGCAAGCTTTTTATACTTCGGAAAGCGCAAAGCGTGCGCTACTGCCCGTGAGACAGTCCGGAGCCTTTACTTTTCGGCGTCTTGGGCCGGAGGTAGGCATTCCAGTAAGCGGTGCCTACGAAGATAATGCCGCCGATCATATTGCCAATGGTAACGGGCAGCAGGTTTTTCAGCAAAAAGCCCGACCAGGTCAGATTTCCCAGAACGGACGGATCCAATACGGATGTAATTGCCGTTTCCCCTTTCAGCAGAATTCCCATGGGAATAAAATACATGTTGGCAATGGAGTGTTCAAAGCCCAAGGCAACAAAGGCAGTCACGGGGAAGATAATGCCGGCTATTTTGCTGATGACATCCTTGCCGGCCATGGAGAGCCATACTGCCAGGCAAACCAGCCAGTTGCAGAGAATGCCGCGGACAAGGGCTTCCGAAAAGGCAAGGGAAACTTTGCCTCCCGCAATGCCGGCTGCCTTAATCCCTACAGCACCGCCGTTGAATTTCCAGATGCCGGAGAAATAAACAAGCAAAGCAACGATAAGAGCACCGGCAAAATTAAAAATATAGACGAGTACCCAGTTGCGCAGTACCTGTCCGGCAGTTATTTTCTTGTCCAGGTAGCCTATGGTCATTACCATGTTATTGCCGGTAAAAAGCTCGGCGCCGCCAATGACAACCATTATTAAGCCGAGGGAGAAAACGGCGCCGCCAACCAGGCGGCTCAGGCCGTCACCGAGGAAACCGGCCAGATCATTGGTAACAACTGTGTTCAGAAGGCCGCCCATGGCAATATAAGCCCCGGCAAGAACAGCAAGCAGTATCAGGGCATGCGTAGCAAGGGAAGCTTTGCCTATTGCAGCATTTGCGGCACTTTTGGCGATGTTTGCCGGAGTGTTGGATAAAGCTGGTTCTGCAGCGGCTACAGTTGTCTCATCTTTGTTAACCATGAAAAACCCTCCCTTAATCAAAAATAAAATAAAAATTTTTGCGGAAAGAGAAATCTGCAGCTGCCTGCCGGTGTCGGTTGTGCGAAAATTCACAATGATTTTCGCCCTTTCCTCCCGGACCGGCGCTTACCCTCCCATTATAAGGGAGCATTGCATTTTCGTCAATAAGATAAAGACTGTTTTGCCTACAGCATGCAACCTGACTTCTGTAGGATTTAATGCAGCACTGCAGGGATAGTGGCAGTTGCGTTTGCTGTTTCAATTAACCTTATCAAAAATAACCCGGTATTTTATTTTTTCCCCTTGACTTTTAACCGGGGCAGTGCTAATGTAAATGTTATAGATATTGGCAAAAATGTTAATAGCCAAGGCCGTGACGGGGAGAGTAGGAATACTGGAAGTTTAGCGAGCCGGGGACGGTGGGAGCCCGGTACGGAAGGTTTTCTGAAGCGCACCCCTGAGCCGTGTGCCAAACGGCGCTAGCTTAGTAGGACACACCGGGAAAGCCCGTTAACGCAGTCCGTAATTATTACGGGTTAAGTGGGCCTTACGGCCAATTAAGGTGGTACCGCGAGACAGATACCTCTCGTCCTTTGGGAAGAGAGGTTTTTTAATAGCAAAAAAACGCAGGGACGGTGTTGCGGCTATGTTGAAAGTGGCAGTTGTGGGAGCAACGGGTTATACTGGCAGGGAACTGGTGGAGATATTAATCCGCCACCAGTATGTTCGGCCCCATTATCTGACTTCTGAAAGCTATGCGGGGCAGAAATTTTCCGATGTTTATCCCCGCTTCAGGGGATTATGCGATTTACCCCTTGAAAAACCGGATAATGACAGGCTGGCGAAATGTGATTTTATATTTGCCGCCCTGCCCCATGGGATATCGATGAAGATGGTGCCCGGGCTTCTAAATACAGGCAGACCGGTAGTTGATTTAAGCGGGGATTTCCGGCTGCAGGACCCCGGCCTGTATCCTGTCTGGTACGGCTATGAACACTGTCATCCGGAATATCTGAAGCAGGCTGTCTATGGACTGCCCGAAAGCAACAGGGAAAAGATAAAAGATGCGCGGCTGGTTGCCAACCCCGGATGCTACCCGACCGCTGTTCAGCTGCCTCTTGCGCCGCTTTTGGCCGAAGGAGTGGCGGAAGCGGAGGATATCATTATTGATGCAAAATCTGGCGTGTCCGGGGCAGGCAGAGCGGCAAGACAGCCCTATCATTTTCCGGAATGTACGGAAAACTTTAAGGCTTATAAAATTACGGGGCACCAGCATATTCCGGAAATTGAACAGGGTCTTGCCGCGGCTGCGGGCAGGCAGCTGAAGATTGTTTTCACACCCCATCTGGTGCCCATGGTGCGGGGAATCTTTGCCACAATTTACTTGAAAATCAAGGCACGGATTGCGGAAGAAAAAATATGGGATACTTTCAGGGAATATTATGGCAGTGAACCGTTTATCCGGCTGCTTGAGGACTTGCCGGAGACAAAACATGTCAGCGGTACAAATTACTGTGACATTGCTTTCCGTCTTGATAAGCGCTCGTGTCGCCTGATTGTCGTTTCGGCCATTGACAATCTGGTTAAAGGGGCGGCGGGGCAGGCGGTGCAGAATATGAATCTGATGCTGGGATTGCCGGAGACGGCAGGCCTGCTACAGGGGGTGTAGAATGTGAAAATGAAAAAAGAAGAAAAAGGTGTGACCGCAGCCTCCGGTTTTTCTGCAGCCGGGATTCACTGCGGTCTGAAAAAAACGGGCAAAAAGGACCTGGCGCTGATTTATTCCAGCCGGCCGGCGACTGCTGCCGGAGTGTTTACCCAAAACCGTTTTCAGGCGGCACCCGTTATTGTAACACGCCGCCATATAGCTTCAGGCAGTGCCAAGGCCATTGTCTGCAACAGCGGCAACGCCAATGCCTGCTCAGGGGAGCTGGGACTGCATGATGCAAGGCGCATGGCGGAAGTGGCGGCTGAGAAACTGGGGTTGCAGGCGGAAGAAGTTTTAGTGGCTTCAACAGGGGTGATCGGCTATAAACTGCCCATGGAAAAAATCGAGGCAGGGATAGAAAAAGCTGCCGGACTGCTTTCTCCTGACGGCTGGCGGGATGCGGCGGAGGCCATACTGACCACCGATCTGGTTACAAAAACCGCCGTCTATTCCCTGGAAATCGGCGGGAAAAAGGTAACTGCCGGCGGGATAGCGAAGGGTTCCGGCATGATCTGCCCCAATATGGCCACCATGTTAAGTTTTGTGACCACCGACTGCGCCATAACTCCGGAATTGCTGCAGAGGGCACTGCGGCAAACGGTAGATTATTCTTACAACCTGATTACCGTCGACGGTGATACCAGCACCAACGATATGGCGCTGGTGCTGGCCAACGGCATGGCGCAAAATCCATTAATTACGGAAGAGAACGATGATTTTCGCCGCTTTGTCGAACTTTTGCAGCAGGTTAACACTGAACTGGCACAGAAAATTGTCAGGGACGGGGAAGGGGCCAGCAAGTTTCTGGAAGTTACGGTTAAGAACGCTCCCAGCTATGCCGACGGCAAAAAAATAGCCCTGGGGATTTTAAACTCCAATCTGGTAAAAACGGCCTTCTTTGGCGAGGATGCCAACTGGGGACGGATTATTTCAGCAATCGGGCAGACAGATGCGGACTTTGACCCGGAACGGGTGGATATTTTCCTCGGGGATTTACAGGTTGCCCGGAGCGGCTGCGGACTGCCTTTCAGTGAGGAAAGGGCAAAGAAGATACTGGCGGAAAGAGATATCAGTATTACGGTGGATTTGCATTTGGGCAAAGAGAAAGTAACCGCCTGGGGGTCGGATTTGAGCTATGAATATGTGAGAATTAATGCCAGCTACCGCAGTTAGAGGCGGCGGCGGATATCATTTAAGGAGTGATGGCTAGTGACAAATGATGTCAGGGAATCAATCCAGAAAGCTGAAATATTGATAGAGGCACTGCCTTACCTGCGCACCTTTGCCGATAAAACCTTTGTCATAAAATACGGCGGGCAGGCCATGGTATCCCCCGAACTGAAAAAGTCGGTGATTATGGATATCATTCTTCTGAAATTTATCGGTATCAATCCCATTGTGGTGCACGGCGGCGGGGCTGAAGTTACCGGACTGTTGCGCCGCCTAGGCAAAGAGGCGAAATTTGTCAACGGCCTGCGGGTAACAGATGCCGAAACAATGGAAATTGTGGAAATGGTTCTAACCGGCAAGGTTAACAGGGAAATTGTTGCCCTGATGAACCGCTACGGCGGCAAGGCCGTAGGGCTTTCCGGCAAAGACTCCAATCTACTGGTCGGACGGCGGCGGATGCCGGAAAGGATAGACGGTGAAGAAGTGGATTTGGGTTACGTGGGGGATGTTGTCAAGGTAAATCCCGGGGTAATTCACGCCCTGAGTTCGCAGGGCTATATCCCCGTCATCTCCCCAATAGCTGTAGGGCTGGAAGGTGAAAGCCTGAATATCAATGCCGACCATGTAGCCGGAGAACTGGCCGCCGCTCTTTCTGCCGAGAAGCTGATTCTACTGACGGATGTGGAAGGGATTTTCGCCGATGATGAAGACCCGGCAACTCTCATATCCTCGCTGCCCAAAGACAAGGCGCTGGAAATGATAGAAGAAGGGCGGATTAACAAAGGGATGATTCCCAAGGTAGAAGCCTGTCTTACCGCCCTTGAGCATGAGGTAGGCCGTACACATATTATTAACGGCCGGCTTCCCCATTCATTGCTCCTGGAGATTTTCACAGATCATGGCATAGGTACCATGGTAACAGTTTAGGAGGATGAATATGGATATTAAAGAGCTGGAGAAAGAATATATTATTGACACCTATGGCAGGCAGCCTGAAGTCACTCTTTTAATTGAACGGGGAGAAGGGGTTTATGTCTGGGATGACGGCGGCAGGCGCTACCTTGATTTTGTCAGCGGGCTGGCCGTAAACAATCTCGGGCACTGTCACCCGCAGGTTGTCGAAGCTGTCCGCCGGCAGGCCGGGTGTTTGATGCATACCTCAAACCTGTATTATGCAAGACAGCAGACCCTGCTTGCCGAAAGGCTAGTGCAGCTTTCCTGCGCCAAAAAGGTCTTTTTTTGCAACAGCGGGACGGAGGCTAATGAGGCAGCCATCAAATTGGCGCGCAAATACGGCAAGCAAGTTAAAGGCGGCGATGCCTATGAAATCATTACGGCTTACCGCTCATTCCACGGCCGCACCCTGGCCTCCCTGACAGCCACCGGCCAGCCAAAATACCATAAGGGTTTTGAGCCGCTGGTACCGGGATTCCGTTATGCCTACTTTAATGATTTGCAATCCTTTGCGGAGCAGGTTACGGAAAAGACCGCAGCTATTCTGGTCGAACCCGTCCAGGGCGAGGGCGGGGTGTATCCGGCTACTCCCGAGTTTTTGCAGGGGCTGCGTCGGCTCTGTGATGAGCACAATCTGCTTTTGATATTTGACGAAGTACAGTGCGGTATGGGCCGTACGGGAAAACTGTTTGCCTACGAGCATTACGGTGTGGAACCCGATGTTTTCACCCTGGCCAAAGCACTGGGAGGCGGTCTGCCAATCGGAGTGATGGCGGCCGGGGAAAAGGCGGCCGGTATACTGGCGCCCGGTGAACATGCTTCCACTTTTGGAGGCAATTCTGTAATTTGCGCCGCCGCCCACGCCGTTTTGGATGTTTTGACCGGGGAAGGATTCCTGGAGCGTGTGGCGCGGCTGGGTGAATACTTTACCGGCAGGCTGCAGGAACTGTCTCCTGTGAAAACCCGGGAAATACGCAGCCTGGGACTGATGATCGGGCTGGAGATGACGGAAGGCGCTGCAGATTGCGCACGGCTCTGCCAGGAAGAGGGGCTGCTTGTCAACTGCATTGGGGGAAAAATACTGCGTTTTTTGCCTCCCCTGATCATTACGGAAGAACATGTTGACGCGGCTATTCGCATACTGCAAAACGTTTTTGACAGATTGCCATAAAAGGGGGACCTTCTGTGCCACGGATGGAAGGTATCAATAAAATACTGGTCATTGGTTCCGGGCCCATAGTCATCGGGCAGGCGGCCGAATTTGACTATGCCGGTACACAGGCCTGCAAAGCTTTGCATGAAGAAGGCTGTGAGATAGTTCTTGTCAACAGCAATCCGGCGACAATAATGACAGACCCCGATATTGCAGACAGGGTCTACCTGGAACCGCTGTCCCTGGATTATCTGACCCGGATAATTGCGAGGGAGAGGCCCGACGGCCTGCTGCCTACCTTGGGCGGGCAGACGGGGCTTAATCTGGCCAAGGAACTGGCGGAAGCAGGTGTTCTTGACAAGTACAAAGTCAGGCTGCTTGGCACTTCACTGGAAACTATTGAAAGGGCTGAAGACAGGGAGCTTTTTAAGGAAACGATGCAAGCCATAAATGAACCTGTTGCTCCCAGCGCCATTGTTTCTTCCCTGGCTGAAGCGGAAGCCTTCGTCCGGGAAACGGGGTATCCCGTGATAGTACGGCCCGCCTATACGCTGGGAGGCACGGGCGGCGGGTTCGTTTATGATGATAATTCCCTGCGGGATGTGGTATCGCGCGGGCTCAAACACAGCCTTATCGGTCAGGTTTTGCTGGAAAAAAGCGTGGCCGGCTGGAAGGAAATTGAATTTGAGGTTATGCGGGATGCCGATGACAACTGCATTACCGTCTGCTCCATGGAAAACTTTGATCCTGTGGGTATCCATACGGGGGATTCCATTGTTTTTGCCCCGGCGCAAACCCTTAAAAACGCTGAATACCGGCTTTTGCGCAATGCTTCCCTGAGAATTATCAGGACTTTAAAAATAGAAGGCGGTTGCAACATCCAGTTTGCCCTTAACCCTGAGAGCAATGAATATGTGGTAATTGAGGTAAACCCGCGGGTGAGCCGTTCCAGTGCCCTTGCTTCCAAGGCAACAGGCTATCCCATTGCCAAGGTGGCTGCCAAGGTGGCCATCGGGCTGCGGCTGAATGAGATTGGCACCGGCAATAAATCAGCCTCTACAGAGCCTGAACTTGATTATGTGGTCTGTAAGATTCCGCGCTGGCCTTTTGATAAGTTTCAGATCTCGGACAGGCGCCTGGGGACGCAAATGAAGGCAACCGGCGAAGTTATGGCCATTGGCCGGACCCTGGAAGAATCTCTCCAGAAAGCGATCCGTTCACTGGAGACAGGGACAACGGGCCTGACACTGCCGGGGCTTGCCGAACGCAGCAACAGGAAAATCAGGGAGCTTTTGGAAAAGCCAAGCGATGAACGGCTTTTTGCACTGGCGGAAGCCCTGCGGCGCGGGATGGACACGGATGAAGCCGCTGCAATAACCCGCATTGACAAGTTCTTTATTAAAAAAATTGCAGGTATTATAGAGGCTGAAAAGGAACTGGCGGGACTTGACAGGCTGACTTGTGAAAAGCTGGCTTACTGCAAGCGGCTTGGCTTTGCCGACGCCGAGCTGGCAAGACACCTTGGTGTTCCCGGGGAAGAGATACGCAAGCTGCGCCAAAAGAACCATATCCGGCCGGTATATAAAAAAATAGCCACTTATGCAGCTGAGACTGCAGCTGACACTCCCTATTATTACTCCACCTACGGCCAAAAAGACGAGGCTGAACCGCTGGAGGGGGAAAAAGTTCTGGTTTTAGGTTCAGGCCCCATCCGCATCGGGCAGGGCATTGAATTTGATTATTGTTCGGTACACAGCGTGTGGGCTATCAGAAGGACGGGGAGAAAGGCCGTAATCATTAACAACAACCCGGAAACGGTCTCCACTGATTTTGACTGTGCAGACAGGCTTTATTTTGAGCCGTTGACTGTTGAGAATGTTCTGGCCGTGATAGAGAAGGAAAAGCCGACCGGAGCGGTAGTGCAGTTCGGTGGGCAGACTGCCATTAACCTGGCCGGCCCGCTGGCCGCTGCAGGCGTCAGGATTCTAGGTACACCGGTGGAAGCCATTGATCTGGCGGAAGACAGGGACAAATTTAACAAGCTGCTGCTTCTGCTAGGTATTCCCCAGCCGGAGGGAGTTGCCGTCTCTTCTCCGTCTGAAGCTCTCGGGGCGGCCAACAGGCTGGGCTTCCCGCTTCTTGTGCGGCCTTCCTATGTTATCGGCGGGCGTGCCATGCAGATTGTTTACAACGAGGAACAGCTTTTCACCTATCTGCAACTGGCAGCCAATATCACGCCGGAGCATCCCGTACTCCTTGACCGTTATCTTTTGGGAGTAGAAACTGAAGTAGACGCGGTGTGCGACGGTACAACCGTACTGATCCCGGGTATATTTGAACATGTGGAAAGGGCCGGAATCCATTCCGGGGACTCCATGGCGGTTTTCCCTCCGCAGACCCTTTCTCCACAGATTATTGACACCATTACTGAATACACTGTGCGTATATCACTGGCCCTGGGAGTGCGCGGACTTGTCAATATCCAGTATGTCGTATATGACGACAAGGTTTATGTCTTGGAAGTGAATCCCCGGGCCAGCAGGACCGTCCCGATTATCAGCAAGGTTACGGGCGTCCCGCTTGTTGCCCTGGCAACCCGTATCATGCTCGGGGAAACACTGCAGGGCATGGGTTACGGTCACGGCCTACTTTTGCCCCCGGGCTACACAGCCGTTAAGGCTCCAGTGTTTTCCTTTGAAAAATTGCAGCAGGTTGACATATCCCTGGGGCCGGAAATGAAATCTACCGGGGAAGTATTGGGAATTGACAGCAGTTTCCCCGATGCCCTGTATAAAACGATGCTTGCCTGCGGGCTGTCATTCCCGCGCCGGGGCAGCATCCTGGCCAGTGTTGCCGAGAAAGATAAAAAGGGTTTGATACCGCTCTTGTCGGAAGCCGCACGGCTGGGGTTCAAGCTCTATGCAACAGGGGGCACGGCGCAGGCGCTGCGCGAAGCCGGTGTGCGCAATGTGGAAACTGTCTGCAAGGTGGGGGAAGGTTTGCCCAATGTTTTGGATTTTATCAGGGAAGGTAAAATAAATATTGTGGTGAATACTCCCACATACGGCAAAAAAATCACTTCAACAGGCTATCAGGTAAGGCGGGCTTGTGTGGAATATAAAATCCCCTGCCTGACATCTACGGATACGGCAGAGGCATTCTTTGAAATTCTGGGTGGAAAAGCGCGGGGACACCTGCGTCCTGCAGTAAACTCACTGCAGGAATACTTACAGCTAAAAATCACGGAAGGAGAAGGTGAAAAGCTATGAGCGGCTTGCGTGGACGGGACTTTTTAACCGTTAATGATTTCACCCCGCATGAACTGGAGGAGATACTGCATTTTGCCGGGGAACTGAAGAAAGCCCACAGGGAAGGGAAGGACCACCGCCTGCTCAAAGGCAAGACCCTGGGCATGATTTTCCAGAAAAGTTCTACGCGGACACGTGTTTCCTTTGAAGTGGGCATGTACCAGTTGGGGGGCAATGCACTTTTTTTGAGCGCTTCTGACCTGCAGATGGGGCGGGGGGAGCCCGTTAAAGATACAGCCCGTGTTCTCTCCCGCTACCTTGACGGAATTATGATCCGTACTTTTGACCACGGAGAAGTGGAAGAACTGGCCGCTTATGCTACAATTCCCGTTATTAACGGCTTAACCGATCTCCTTCATCCTTGCCAGGCCATGGCCGATATGATGACCGTTCTGGAAAAAAAAGGAACATTAAGGGGATTGAAACTTGCCTATGTGGGCGACGGCAACAATATGGCCCACTCTTTACTTTTGGCCTGCAGCCTGCTTGGCATGCACGTGGCTGTTGCCTGCCCGCCCGGTTATGAACTGCGGCCGGAAATTGTCTCAGCAGCCGGAAAGAATGCCCGTGAATACAACTATAACACTGAAGTTGTGATTACCGCCGATCCCCGGGCAGCGGCAGAAAACGCGGATGTTTTATATACCGATGTCTGGACCAGCATGGGGCAGGAAGCAGAACAGGAAACCCGCAGGCAGGTCTTTTCTTCCTACCGGCTTGACAGGCAGCTTCTGTCATTGGCAGCTGAAGATGCGCTGGTGATGCACTGCCTGCCTGCCCACCGGGGTGAAGAGATTACGGAAGATTTAATTGAAGGGCCGCAGTCGGTAATTTTTGACCAGGCAGAAAACCGGCTGCACGTCCAGAAAGCCATTATGGCTAAAATTATGTCATAAAGCGGGCTGATTGCAATGGATCACCTGGCAGAAGAAAGAGGAAAACCAGTAGGCTTTTTTGACTCGGGCGTAGGAGGCCTGACTGTGCTGGCTGCGGCTGTGCAGCTGCTGCCGGCAGAGGACTTTGTCTATTACGGGGATACGGCCAATGCTCCCTATGGTGAAAAGACAAAGGAAGAAGTCAGGGCTTTAAGCGTCCGGATCGCCGACATGCTGCTTAACCGGGGATGCAAAGCAATTGTGGTAGCCTGCAACACTGCTACCAGTGCTGCCGTTGATCTGCTGCGCGAAGTGCTGCCTGTACCCGTAATTGGCATGGAACCGGCAATTAAACCGGCTCTTGCCGGTGGCGGCAGAGTCTTGGTTATGGCTACCCCCCTGACACTGCAGGAAGAAAAATTCCGCGATCTTTACCGGCGTTACTGCCCGGACGGGGAAAAGATTACCATCCTGCCGTGTCCGGGGCTGGTGGAGTTAATTGAACGGGGAGAAACAAGCGGCCCGGAAGTGGATGCTACCCTAAGAGAGCTTTTTTCCGCGGTGGATCTGACAGGAGTTTCCTCCGTTGTCCTGGGCTGCACCCATTATCTTTTTGTCAGGGAGGCCCTGCGCAGGCTGCTGCCGCCCGGAACAAAAATATATGACGGAAACTACGGTACTGTGCGACAATTGCAGCGTGTTTTGGAGCATAACAATCTGCTGCGCCCGGAAAGGGAGTGCAGCGGAGACGTGGAGTTTTTGACCAGCGGCGGAAGGCCGTCACTGTTGCTCTTTAGGCAGCTTTACCGGCAGGTATGCGCTAAACCGGTTTTGCCATGATTGCGTTTGGCTTAATTTTTTGCCTTTGGGGGACTTGCGGCTGTATGGAGATGCGCCGTTAATGCATGGCTGTTCTTGACTGAATAAGGATAATAAAATTGTCTGTGGAATGGTTATATGGAAAGAAAACAGATCCTGGCATTAATTAAAGAGAACCTTACAGATGGGAACCTGTACTGTGAAAAGGCCCATGAAATATCCGGTCGCTATAAGATCAAACTGGCAGAAATCGGACGTATCTGTGATGAAGAAAATATTAAGATTAAAGGCTGTCAGTTGGGCTGTTTCTAAGCCGGCATGTTCCGGCTGAAATTACGGCGCAAAGAAACGTGTCCGC
>FZPS01000027.1_pt436 | contig 17202 bp, 14 predicted proteins | sample 1817821 | NCBI WGS metagenome assembly FZPS01 (sample SAMEA104158645, study PRJEB21678) | metagenome | place: Germany | collected 2015-04-21
CCATATTCCGGGTCGCTCATTAACCCGCTCCAAATTTGCCTGATAGTAGCAGGGCGCTGGAGCATGTCGCCCGGCGTAACCGAAAACACCCGAATCACCCGCTATCTTTTTGGTATTAATTCGTGTGCTACTTGGAAGAACTATTGTGCAATAGTTCAAAGGGCATTATTTGAACACTATTCCCGCGGGTCCTGATTCAGAAGTTCATGCGTTACTGTAGAATTTTCTTAATAGCGCCTCTATTTCATCATATTGCTCCGACAGAAATTTTAAAAATTTAATAACAGGTTTTTCATAGACAAGATGAGAAAATGCAAGGTGGACATTATCGATAAAACCCTCGTCAATCGGGTAAAGATCGGGATTGGAAATGAGAGGGCAGATACCTATTCCACGGAGGTCGAAGCGCAAATCGATCCTTCCGTCTGAGTTAATATAAGGCATAAGCGGAAATATCCTGCAAGACAGGGGTCTCAGTTCACGTTGGCAATTCCCTATGCAAGTGAAGAGCTTTATCTTTATATTTCCCGGCAGTGTCACGCCGCTGTCTATAATGGTATACCAGCTGCCGGAATCCTTGTAAAGGCTTTCTTCGCCCGGGAAAAGCAGCATTCCGTCACTATCGGTACCCATACAGCATTTCTTTGAGCAGATTACACCGCAGTCGCCTGAAAGTGGCGTAGATTTTTCCAGTTCCAGCCATGCTTTTTTATAAATTTCGGTAATATACTTATTTTGTTCGAACATCTATTTTCCGCCCTTGTAATAAGTAAAGATAATGGATTCAAAAACCCTTCCGGGCAGTATCCGTTTAAGAAAGACCGACAGCTTCTGATCAAATTTACCGGCTTTATAACGAAGGCGCGGGTTTCTTTTCGAAATAATTTTCGCTGTAAGCATTGCCAGTTTATCCGGATCACTGCCATGTGCTTCATCATACTCGATTTTTTTAGTTACCGTTAAAAATAAATCCCGATACGGTGATGAATCTGAGGCGGCACCTAGTGCATGCTGTCTGTATTTTTGAGAGCCTGACCTGTGATCGGTCGGTTCTATTAAAATGGTTTTTATGCCGTAATCTTTTACCTCCATGCTTAGTGCTTCTGTAAAACCCTCTATTGCAAATTTGGATGAACTATAAGCGCTTTGGAACGGAACAGCAAGTAAACCCATAATTGAACTAAAATTAATAATGCATCCATATCGCTGTTCACGCATATAAGGGATAACAGCTCTGCACATTCCGATTGTGCCAAAAAGGTTGGTATTTATTACTTTTTCATACTCTTCTTTCGAAGTATCTTCAACAGAACCAAGAATTAATATGGCCGCGCAGTTAATAAGCACATCAATCCTGCCTTCGTTGTGTATTGTTGTTTTTACAAAACGCTCTATTGAACTTGTATCAGTAACATCCAAATAGACTTCATGTAAGTTAGGGGATATTTTTTTGAGTTCATTGCCGAATGATCTTGCCCCGGCGTAAACGGTATGTCCTATATGTGATAAATGCCGGGCAGCGGCAAGACCCAAACCTGAAGAAGCTCCTGTAACAAGTATGATTTTTTTCGTTATATTCATTTTTATTTCCCCTCCCGAACGGAATTTCATATTAAACTGCTGCGATAAAATTTTATTGATATTCATAAGCCAACTATTGTAAAGGGCTGCTGCTCTATAGTTTAAAAAAGTATCGGCCGAATAGCAACACTATTTTATTACAGTACATAAAAAAAATCAAAAATAAGTGGATATTTTGAGAAAGTGTGATACAATAATTTTGTATTATTTCTTTATTGGTATTATGACCAGGTATTAAAAATAGGCTCATAAAAACACCCGTAGTTATGTGTAATATAAGGAGATGTTAAGTATGGACCTTTTTCAGAAATGCTACGAGTACACAACAGCGAAAGAAGCTATCGCAGCAGGTATTTATCCGTATTTTCATTATTTAGAGTCCGGGCAGGATACCGAAGTGATCATGGAAGGGCATCATATCATAATGATAGGATCAAATAATTACCAGGGCCTTACTTCAGACAAGAGGGTTGTAGAAGCGGCAAAAGATGCTCTGCTCCGGTATGGCACCGGTTGTTCCGGTTCCCGGTTTTTGAATGGGACCTTGAAGCTGCATATTGAACTGGAAGAAAAGCTGGCTGAATTTTTACATAAGGAAGCTGTTATTACCTTCAGTACCGGCTATCAGAGCAATCTTGGCATCATTTCGGCTATTGCCGGCAGAAACGATTATATAGTATGTGACAAGGAAAATCACGCCAGCATTTATGATGCATGCCGGCTTAGCTACGCAAAAATGGTGAGATATGAACACAGTGATATGGAAGACCTTGAAAGAGTGCTTTCAGAAATTCCTGCTAACAAAGGAATTCTTATTGTAACAGATGGTGTGTTCAGCATGGGTGGAGATATATGCAAGCTTCCCGAAATAGTAAGGCTTGCTGAAAAATACAACGCAAAAGTTATGGTTGATGATGCGCACGGCCTGGGGGTTATTGGAAAGGGTGGACGCGGCACAGCGGAGTATTTTGATTTGGAAGACAAGGTAGACATAATTATGGGAACATTCAGTAAATCCCTTGCCAGCCTTGGCGGATATATGGCTGCCAGCGAGGATGTGATTCACTATGTTAAACATAATTCTCGTCCGTTCATATTCAGTGCTTCCATTCCACCGTCTAATGCGGCTGCTGCGTTAAAAGCCCTTGAGATCATCGAACAGGAACCATGGCGTGTTGAAAATCTCAATAAAATTGCTGATTATATGAGAGATGGGCTTAGAAAAATGAGAATTCCCATTTTAGAATCCCAAACTCCAATTATACCGATTATGACATATGATAATGAAAGAACATTTATAGCTACAAAAATGCTTTTTGAAGAAGGCGTATATGTAAATCCCGTAATAGTTCCGGCGGTGGCGCCAGGTCAATGCCTGCTCCGCACCAGTTATACGGCCACTCATACGAAAGAGCAGATGGACAGGGCAATGAAAGCCATTGGCAAGGTATTCTCACAACTGCCCCCAAAAAAAGCTTAGGTATAGTAATGAATTAAATAAAATGAAAACCTGCCTTTAAAAGCAGGTTTTATTTTATTTATTCTCAGTAAAACGCTATACTAACTTTGGTATTGTTAGTATACAGTTTTTTTTCGTCGAGCATAGGCATAACCGAAGGTGTACAGTCTATTAGAAGTTCTCCATGAGCTACGGCATCAAACATTTTATTTCCTCTTTAATATAATAGAACTTAGTGCTTTATTTCTATAATTTTAATAGGTTTATCCTTTAAAATGAAACGCAGTTGTTTTAAGAATTTGTTTTCATGTTCATTTGAGGATTCACCGAGGACTATAAGATCTATTTCCTGCTGCTTCGCAAACCCGGCTATTGTTTCTGAAATATTGTCATTTCTCAGCATAGTCATTTCGGCGCCGTATGATTTTGATATCTTAAACAGATATTCAAGAGCTTCACTTTCGCTTGAATTATCAAGAATATTCCATGAATTTTTTGCAACATGGAGTACATGCAGATTCCCTTGTTCCAAGCAGTGCTTAGATGCAGCTTCAATCAGGCGTTCACAGTTTTTTTGCTTCGTTACGCATACTAATATGTTTTTATATAAATTCAATTTTATCTACCTCATCATCAAATGAATATTCATGTATTAACTGGTCGACCACAACAAGAGTGATTATTATAACGGAAGATGTATCCCATCCTAAACAATTTCTTCAGCTGCTTTATTATTATATCATGAATTTAAGAAAATCATATGATTTTCGCTTGGTGAAACCAAAGGCAGCCGAGCATCGACTGAGGTTATTATACCAGATAACTTATTTAAATTTCTGAACGAATTGTAAATTGACTGTTACTTTCCTGTCACAGTTTATCTGCCTGATTTTGCGTCCGGAAAAAAACAGGCAGGTACTATAACCTGCCTGTTTCATGAAATATGAGTCATGTTCAGACTTAAATATGTCCTTTATGAACGGTTACACAACATAAGTTTATGAACAGGCACAACGCAGTCAGAATAGTGCTTATAACACCCAGCCCGATAAAAATTAATCCGATAACTATGTCTACCAGTAACAGACTTATAATTCCTGCAATAATGAGGAATATCGATATAATCAATAGAAGCAGACAAAATAAGCAAGGAACTTTTATGCATTTTGTCACACTGCTTAACACAAGCAAGACAACTCCCGCCACAATTGTACCGATAGTAATAATAGCAAAGCCTAAACCGCTTACGAGCAGATAGACCCCGAGACCAACCAAAATCAGGCCAAGGATGCTGGAAGCAAGACAGATAAGTTTGCGGCAATCATTTTTAAACATATTTCTCACCTCCTTTGGCAAAAAGATAAATTTACACGTCTAATAATAGTATATTGAACAAGCCGTAAGAAGGTGACATAATAATACAAGGCTTAACAAAGAGTCTTTTTTGTATTGACTTCTCACCATAGACATTCATTCTTCCGGGAAATTGACGCTTTCGTATTGCATGTGGTAAAATATACACATATACAGTAAAATATTAATAAGCTTAATTCACGATTGTGAAGCGGGGGACCCAAAAAAGGGGCGAATTCCATTTGGATAGGGTATCTCTTTCAATCCGAGCCCGGCAGCTAACCTCGTAGGCATTGAAAGAGGGGTATAATGCGTGTACGCCATGGATATACTCCATGGTTTTTTTATACGTTATTTCTTACGGCTATACCCTATATTTACACATATGCATAAAGGCGGGATTCAGGCAACAAATGTTATTATGCAAAAACATGGTTTATAGCAAGACAAAGGAGTACCGATATCAGCCTATATTGACCCTGTAATGCATTCTAATTTTGGAATGCGCTCTGCGGCACTGATAGGCTTTGAAATTTTACATTTTATATGCCAGGCAAATAATTCAGTTGACTAACTGTAAATATATGAAAATAGGAGTGTGGTTTATGGACAGGAAAATGAAGCGAAAAGAATTGATTAAAAAATACAGTAACATGGCTGAAAAGTGCAGCAAAATAGATCCGAATTTATATACTAAATACGAGGTTAAGAAAGGACTAAGAGATATAAGCGGAAGGGGCGTTCTGGCAGGGCTTACCGAAATTGGAGAAGTGCATGCGTATATCATTGATGAAGGGGAAATGATTCCGGTCCCGGGCCGTTTGATATACAGGGGAATAGATATAAACGATATTGTTACGGGGTTTATATCGGAAGGCCGGTTCGGATTTGAGGAAACCGCATATTTGTTATTATTTGGAGAACTTCCCGACAGAGAAGAATTAAATGATTTCCAAAGCCTCCTGTCGGATTACAGGAAGCTTCCTGAATCTTTTATTGAAGATGCCATAATGAAACTTCCCAGTAAAGATGTAATGAACCTGCTTTCAAGGAGTGTACTTGCTCTCTACTCTTTTGACCGGCGTGCTGATGATATTTCCATTGAGAATATAACCAGGCAGTCTATCCGGTTGATTGCACAAATGCCGTTAATGACGGCATATGGATATCAGGTATTAACTCACTATTATCACAACAAGAGTCTTGTTATCCATAGCCCAAAATCAGAATATAGCACGGCGGAAAATATTCTGCATTTATTACGGCCGGATTCCAAGTTCACAGATCTTGAAGCAAAAGTACTTGATCTGGCTTTAGTCCTGCATGCCGAACATGGGGGCGGAAACAACTCCACATTTGCAACTCATGTTATTACTTCTTCAGGCACGGATACTTATTCATCCATTGCTTCGTCACTATGTTCGCTCAAAGGTCCTCGTCACGGCGGAGCGAATGTTAAAGTTGTTCAAATGTTTGAAGATATGAAAAAACAAATAAAAGATTGGGAAAATGAGGATGAAATAAGGGATTATTTACTGCGCATATTGAATAAAAAAGCCTTTGATAGAAGCGGATTGATTTATGGAGTCGGGCACGCGGTGTATTCCATTTCCGATCCCAGAGCGGTAATTCTAAAGAAGTATGCGGAAAAACTGGCGAAGGAAGAGGGTTTTGAAGAGGAGTTCAGGTTATATGAAAAAGTTGAAAAACTTGCGCCGCAGGTAATTGCAGAAAAAAGGAAAATCTATAAAGGTGTTAGCATTAATATTGATTTTTATTCCGGACTTGTTTATAGGATTCTTAATATTCCGGAAGAACTGTTCACGCCTCTGTTTGCGGTTTCAAGAGTAGTGGGCTGGTGCGCCCACCGTATTGAAGAGCTCGTTAACAAGGGAAAAATAATAAGGCCTGCGTACAAAAGTATTGCACCGCACAGGGAGTATATACCAATTCACAGCAGAAGCAATGTTTAAGAACATGTTCGAGGTTACCGGGTGCATTCCAAAGTCTTAACATCAAGTTTTTTCGGTAATGTCTGTTCAGTTTAGCAGGAGGCAGACAAGTTAGAGAAAAAATGCTGAATTGATCTATATCTGTTTATTTGATATGCTATTCATGTTGTTTAGTTATGCGCCCCTGTGTCAGGGCGTGTTAACATTAATAGAGGATTTTTATTATTACCGGAGGATTAATATGAAACAGATAACTGAAATGAATAGCATTAGTGAAATGGCAGGGATATCCTTTGACTGCGATTGCGGAAGAAAACACTCGGTTGATATCGGGAAAATCTATATTGAAAATCAAGGAGTACCGGAAGAGGTTTTAAAGTCTGTGTCGCAGTTTAAAGAACAAGAAATATTACTGGTAGCCGATACAAATACATACAAGGTGTACGGTTCTTATGTTGAGAGAATGCTGTCCGACAGTGGATTCAAGTTAAGGACATTTGTTTTTAAAACCGAACGTCATCTTGTACCGGACGAAAAAGCTTTGGGGCTGCTTCTTACCGAAATTGAAACTGAAACATCCCTTGTTCTCGCAGTTGGTTCAGGGGTGATAAATGATGTATGCAAACATGTGTGTCATAAGACAGGAAAACCATATATAATTTTGGCGACAGCGCCGTCAATGGATGGCTATGCATCAGTCGTATCCCCTATTATTGTAAACGGCGTGAAAAAAACATTGTCAGGAAATTATCCGCTGGCTATCATTGCAGACGTAACGGTTCTGAAGGATGCTCCAATGGACATGTTAAGGGCAGGATTTGGAGATATTCTTGGAAAGCTTACCGCTCTTGCTGATTGGAAACTATCAAGAATAATAAATAATGAACTTTATTGTCAGACTTGTGTAAAGCTTATAGAGAATGCATTGGAAAATTGCATATCAAATACAGACAGGCTATTAACAAGAGATGAACAAGCTGTCGGCTTTGTTATGGAAGCTCTTGTTCTATCCGGTATTGCAATAGGACTGCATGGAGATTCAAGACCCGCATCCGGGGCGGAACATAATTTTGCGCATTACTGGGATATGGATGCGATATCAAAAAATATCGAGCATCCCCTCCACGGCAATTCAGTAGCTGTTGGCACCGTGGTTACATCATATGTGTATGAATATATGAAGCCTTTCCTGCCAGAGGGGTTGCCGAAATTGGATACACAAATGATAACCGGTTTATTAAAAAGGCTTGGAGCCTGTTACAGCCCGTTTGATCTCGGCATTGACAAGGAATTATTTGTAAGAAGCATGTACGAGGCATATAAACTGAAACCGCGTTATACGATATTTAATTTAGCGGAAGAAAAAGGTATGCTTGATAAAATAACAAAAGAACTTACGGAAAAATTCTATAACGAGGCTTAAAAATAAGCACCCGCCCTACCTATTCAGGTGGGCGGGTATGCATTTCATTACACTTATCGTCAGGCCGTCACCATTTTTTCTCTGTTGAGTTTAAGCTTTTCAACAGCGGCTTCGCGCATTTTGTATTTCAATATTTTCCCAGCGGCATTCATTGGAAAGTCAGTTACAAAATCGACATACCGGGGTGTCTTGTGCTTTGCCATATGAGAGCGTACATACTCTTTGAGCTCTTCTGCCGTCATCGATTCTCCGTCCTTAAGTATTACACAGGCCATTATTTCTTCCCCGTACTGCTTGTCGGGAACACCGATAACCTGTACATCCTTGACTTTTGGGTGGGTATAGATGAAGTCTTCTATTTCTTTCGGGTATATGTTTTCACCGCCACGGATAATCATATCCTTTATTCGTCCGGTTATTTTGAAATTCCCGTTGGAATCCCTACGCGCAAGATCACCGGTATGAAGCCAGCCGTTCTCATCGATGACAGCAGCCGTGGCTTCGGGCATTTTATAGTATCCTTTCATAATATTATAGCCTCTTGCGACAAATTCCCCATCGGTATTATCCGGCAGGTCCTCTCCTGTTTTAGGGTCAACTATCTTACACTCTACTCCGGGTAATGGCCTTCCAACAGTGTTTACACGAACTTCTAAAGGATCGTCAGCACGGCTTTGGGTACAGCCGGGTGAAGACTCGGTTTGCCCGTATACTATAGTAATCTCGTTCATGTTCATTTTATCAACGACATCCTGCATAACCTTTATCGGACAGGGGCTGCCAGCCATTATACCTGTTCTCATATAAGAAAAGTCGGTCTTTGAAAAATCCTCATTCTCAAGCATCGCAATAAACATTGTCGGTACGCCGTGGCAGCATGTTATTTTCTCTTTGTTTATGCATGCTAAAGATTTTTTCGGAGAGAAATAAGGAAGAGGGGACATCGTTACCGCGTGTGTGACTGCGGCCGTCATAGCAAGCACCATTCCGAAACAATGAAACATGGGGACATGGATCAGCATTCTGTCGGCAGTGGAAAGGTCCATGCAGTCTCCGATTGTTTTGCCGTTATTTACAACATTATAATGGGTAAGCATGACTCCCTTAGGGAAACCGGTGGTACCGGATGTATACTGCATGTTGCATACGTCATGTACTTTTATTGCATATGCCCGGTTATATACTTCATAAAGAGGGACTCTTTCAGCCATAGCCATTGCTTCGTCCCAGGTAAGGCATCCTTTTTGTTTCGAATCAATAGTTATAATGTTTCTTAAAAACGGCAGTCGTTTTGTATGCAAGGGTTCTCCCGCGACAGCGGATTCAAGTTCCGGACAAAGCTCCCGGATTATGCTTACATAATCAGAATCCTTATAACCGTCTATCATGACAAGGGTATGTGTATCCGATTGCCTAAGGAGGTATTCTGCCTCATGAATCTTATATGCGGTGTTAACGGTAACCAGAACGGCTCCGATTTTAGTGGTTGCCCAGAAGGTAATAAACCACTGTGGCACATTTGTAGCCCATATGGCAACATGATCACCGGGTTTTACACCCAAAGCTATTAGCGATCGGGCAAAAGTATCGACATCATCCCTGAATTCCGAATAAGTTCTGGTGTAATCGGTTGTTGTATAGCGGAATGCATATTGATCGGGGAACTCGCTGACAACACGGTCAAGTACTTGGGGAAAGGTTAGATCTATAAGGGTATCTTTTTTCCATATATATTTGCCTGTCTTCGTCTTATTGTCGTATAGACGGCTTTTTTCAGGCTTTTTTTCAATATACCGGCTTATGTAATTAACATAGTGCGGAAATACTATTCCTGCGTCACTAAGATCCGAAGCCCATCGTTTAACCCATTCAAGTGTAATATATCCTTCATAATTTATTGAATTCAAGGCCATGATTACTTCGTCTATTGGAAGGTCACCCTCGCCCATCATTCTGTATTGTGTTACTCCATTGATAACAACGGAGTCTTTTACATGAACATAACGAATATATGCTCCAAGATTCTGGACGGTCTCATTAGGTGTTTCACCCGCGTAACGATAAGGGTGGTGTATATCCCAAAGAGCGGCAACGGCATCACTGGGTATACGGTCAAGAAGATTTTTAAGCCTTGCTGTGTCCGAATACACTCCGTTGGTTTCAACTAACAGCGTAACCCCATGCTGCTCCGCGATGGGAACCATCTGCATTAGTGAGCATAAAACCGTTTCATCATCCACATCGTCTTTCGGCTGAGGTTCAAGATCACCAAGAATTCGGATAAATGGCGTTCTGAATCGTGAAGCAAGAAGAATATATTGCTCAATTTCCTGAAGGTTTTCCTTTTCCCTGTCGGCGAACTTAAGACAGCATCCCGAAGAAAAGCACGGTATTTCAATTTGAAGTTCTTTTAGCTTTTTTATAGTCTCAGGAAGGTGTTCTTCTGTAAACGGCTGCGCCTTTACGGCAAAAATGTCATCACCAAGGCCGCGGATTTCGATACCGTCAAAGCTGAGATCCTTAGCCATCGAATATATGTCAGCCCAACTGAAATCAGGGCATCCGAGAGTTGAAAATGCAATTTTCATGTTTTCCTCCTGTTCAATATAAATGTGAAAAATACAAGCAAAAAATTGCTGTAAAAAAGGCTCCGTCTATTTTCATTATATTGAAAGAGACGAAAGCCTATTACTTCCGTGGTACCACTCTTTTTGGCATGTAAATGCCCGCTTAGTGAAACCATAAAAAGATTTCTTCCGTATAACGGCGGATAACCGTTCATACCTACTTGACAAGCGTTCAGTATGACTGCTAAGGGACGAGCTCACTACCGGATCATGCGCTGTTTCACAGCGTCCAACAGCTCTCTGAAGCACAATTGCCGGTGTTTATTTCCCCTCATCGCGTTTTAAATGTTATATATTTCTTGTTTGCAGAACAAAATGATTTTATTTAGATTACCAAATATCAAGTTTGATGTCAATATTTTATGGTTTAGTATCTTTTAAAAATGATCAGTTTTGAATACAACCGATGCGCCCGCATTGTTGTGAAACAGTTCTGAAGGGTGATAATTATTACAATTTTTATTTACTGTCTGTTTTCAGCACGCTGAAAATAGACAGAGTATCGGTATCAATATTTTTTCCACACTTGATAAACATCAGTATTTCTTCAATAAATGTAACGATATAAGCGCAGATAGTAAAGGTTATAAACCATGTTGTATTAAAAAAATATGAACTGATAACCAAGAAATAAACTAAAACGGCACATAATTTTGCCAAAAAAGTGTGCATAAAAATAATTTTGCCGCAGTATATATACGAAACAATAAAGGATATAAACAAAACACCCATGAAAATAAAGAACAAAGTCATGTTCGGATTAAGGTAATCGGTATACAGAACATGGATGAAATAAGCTGAGGAAAGAAAGAAAAACAGGTCGGCATAAGCATCCAGATGTTTGCCGATCTCGGTTTTCATGTTAAATTTTCTTGCAATCATACCATCAAACATATCAGTCATGCCTAAAAGAGCATATGCAACCGTAAAAGTTAGGTACATCTTAAGCGAGATAAAAATGAACAAAATAGGCAGTAATACTATTCTGGATACGGAAAGAATGTTTGGGATTGTTATGTATTCTTTCTTAAACATTGCGGTACCCCCTTGAAAAAAGTAAACAACTTCTTCATTATACCTTTTCACACCTGTTAAGACAATCTATATTTTTGCTATATAAAAGAATATTTCATCAATTTATAATTCCTCACAAAGAGCTGTTACAATACAAAAATGTGTTTCAATATCCCTGTTCAGCATCAGCCAGCATCTCCTTCACATAGTTAGGCAGGGCAAAAGAACCTTTATGCAGTTCTGTGTTGTAGTATTTTGTTTTGATACCTAAGCTTTCCCATTTTACAGGATCAAAATCCCTGACCGGGTGGTACTTTTTTGAAGCAAATCCAAATAGCCAATGCCCCGAAGGATAAGTCGGAATATGCGCCTGATATACAAGGCTCATGGGAAAGGAATCAAATATGCGTTTGTGGGCACGCTGCATCGCGACAGCATCAGCGTGATAAAAGGGGCTTTCGTGCTGGTTTACCATAATTCCATCAACTTTTAATGCTTTAAAACAGTTTTCGTAAAACTCCTTTGTAAAAAGGCCTTCGCCAACTCCAATAGGATCGGTTGAATCAATAATAATAAGGTCATATTCATATTCACAGTGCTGAACATATTTCAAGCCGTCCTGATAGTGAATTTTCAGCCGTTCGTCACCAAAAGCGCATGCTATGTGCGGAAGGTATTTTTTTGATACTTCTATAACCTGTTCATCAATTTCAACAAGATCAATATGTTCTATAGAATTATAACGTGTCAATTCCCTGACAGTACCGCCATCACCGGCTCCGATGACAAGAATACGCTTCGCGTTGGGATGCACTGCCATAGGTACATGTACTATCATTTCGTGATAAATAAACTCATCCTTCTCCGTAAGCATCACATATCCATCCAAGACTAAAAATCGTCCGAATTCCAGGGACTCAAAAACATCAATCCTTTGAAATTCGCTTTGCCCGGAATACAACTGGCGGTCAACCCTTATAGAAAATTTTGCGTTTGGTGTATGCATTTCTGTAAACCATAACTGCACTTGTATCATTCTCCTTCCAGCACAATAATATAATTTATTTCCATATCTTCGGGGATAGTAAAAAAGCGACCATTCTCCTTTGTTATTTTATATGGCTGTCTCCTCTGAAATATAAGCAAGTATGTTTCCGATATCCACAAATAAAGCTTAAATGTTGTACTTATCACGAAGTATATCATATACTTATATTCCTGCAAGTCCTATTATGCTCTTGGGATTGGGCATAATGTATGTACAATAAAGAAAATCGGCGGTGATCTATGTATTGAAAGCGTTATTGTTGGTGTATAAAAAGCAGGAGACACCTGAGATGATTGACAACGGCTATTTAAACTACATTTGAAATAGTGGATTGTTAATTAACATTGCGATTTCAATTGGTAAGAATAAAGAAATCATAAATCGGCTTTAGTTTTAGAAAGCCTCTTTTCAGTACGTCAGGCAGCTCTTTTGAAAATGCCAGGCTGAAATTGTTCTGAACATTTTCAAAATATATATTTTTTCTGTCTATCCACTTTTTTATATTTTCAGGCTGATCAGGCGCTTTGCTTCTTTTGAACATATCGCCGCCGATAATAAATTCATCCTGAGACTCATAGCATTTCAGCGCCGACAAAAAGGAAGGATGCCTTTCTATTATCAGCTTGCGCATAGCAGCCATAGTCTGCGGCGTCGCGTGATAATAACCGACGCCGTAGCTTGAACCGGTTTGGTTAATTTCAAACCAGAAGCAGGGAGATGTAGACATGCGTGATTTGTCACGCAAAAAAACTATCCATACATTGTCCCGGTAAAGAGTCTTATCTTTTGTAAACCTGGTATCTCTTCGTACTCTTGATATTATTTTTGACGGAACGGTTATGATCTGGCTGTCGATTTGCAAGACAGCCGGTGCCAGTTCATTCACAAGTTCAACAAAAGGGTTATATACGTATTTTTTATATTCATCCTTATGGCTGTCATACCATTGTTTGCTGTTATTCATTCTGTTTTCAAGAAGAAAACGCAGCGCCTTATCACTGAATCCGGAAAAACTCATATCAGGCAGCCTCCATTGTTTTGTTTTGTAAGCCATATGTTAGTTTTGCATTTATATAAAATTATATAGTGCTGAAAAAGCAAATGCAAGTAAAGCTATATGTCTTAAGCTGCATTCTGCTAAAGTTTCCCTTTATTGTAATGCAGTTTAATATATAATATCTGAATATCATCACTAAAACTTCCCAGCATTTTTTGGTTCCTCAGACTTATATATGATTATCATTAAGACGAGTTTTTTGACGGACGGGTATTTAAGGGAGACTATTATAAATCGTTGATATAACAAGACATTGCTGATATACTTAATCTGGAAGTATTGTGAAAAGAAAAAAGGTAAGTCGAAATGTTTAATAAACCGGTTAGGTTGAAAACTTGATATGAAAAAGAAAAAATGGATTATAATGCCGCTTCTTCTTGTGATAATAGCTTCTGCCTGTATTATTAACATCCTTTTACTGAGTGTTTCCATTGGCGATCTGGGCAATGACAATAAAAATGAGCTTGTTATGATTTTAAAACGGCCGGGAGATGAATATGGGAAAAGCCTCGTGATTGTGTCACTCCAAAAAGATAGAGGAAACCGTATACAGGTATACGATATGAAGAATTTAAACCCGTGGAGAGTGCATATTGCGGATGTGGACGGCGATGGTATAAAAGAACTGTCCATCGGAGTATATAAAAAGACAAGGCTTGATCCAGTTATGGCAAAGAGGCCTTTCCTTTATGCCTGGAATGGAAAAACAATCTATCCTAAATGGCTTGGTTCAAGGCTTTCAAGGCCTTTTCACGACTATGTCTTCTGTGACGTGAACGATGATTCGGTTGATGAGCTTGTTTCAATTGAGCTTGCCGATAACGGAAGTAAACTGATAAACGTTTACCGGTGGAAGAGTTTTGGATTCGAAGGTATCGCCGAAAGCTCGTTGTTTGAAGATATATCGCATATACAAGTAACAGGAGCGAAAAGAATAAGGGCAAAAGTGAAAACAGATGATAAATGGAGATGGATTGGCATATCATTGAAACATGACAAAATAGAGGTAGAATAATAAGAGCGATTGGCAAGGCGCCTGAACACCTGTTTTTCGACGCAGTTTGCGAAGAACGCCGAATTGGAGGGAAGAGTGTGTACATAAAAAGATGTTTTTTAGTTATAATTTGTATCTGTATCGTATTTACAGCCGGATGTAACAGAAATAGAACGAAGGATGAAAAACCGGAGCCCACCCCGGGTCCGGTTACAAAGGCAACAGCAACGCCGTCCCCTATACCGTCGGATATCCCATCCGCCGGCATATCTGAGCCTGACATATATAACGAGCCACAAAAACCTGTATTTGTTCCGGAAAGAGAAAGGGGATATAAACAGCTTCCTTATAAGCCTGTTTCATATGAGAAGAAAATTGCGCCGTACAGTGTTAAACCCGATCTTTCCAACATTGAAAACCTGGATCAATTCGGGGAGTTTACCGAAGCCCAGAAAGAAATGCTGAAAAACAATCTGTTTGTTGTTACCCGCTCCGATCAGGTACAATTATTTCATATTTACGAACAGAATGAATATAAAAAGATCCCAAGCTTTATTACTGTGGATTCTGTTCTGCAGGTGTATCATATCTTCTTCGATTACAGCTTAAGGACCCTTGAAGCCGAAATGCTGCTTGCGGACCTTGAGGTTTTAACGGCAGTATGCTTGAAAAATCAATATATTTATATAATACCGTGCAGAATCCGGATATAAAAAAAGCCGCAATGAAGAATATCGCGTATTTTTTAGTCGCGCAAAAAGCTCTTGAATTGGATCCTCCCGCCAATGTTCCCGAAGACGCGGCTAAGATGGCCGGCAGTGAATATCGTAAGATTCTTGAAGCACCGGGTTTTTCGGAATCCGAAATAGCGGGATGCGATGTAGATTACAGCCAGTTCACCGTACGGGGGCATTACACGAGGAACCACGACCTTGAGCGGTTTTTCAGGACGATGATGTGGTATGGGCTTGTTCCTTTTCCGCTGTCAAATAGCGAAGGAAATATTAATGGCGAATCCATTGTCCGATCTCTTCTTATTACATATTCCATATTCCTGCCTTCAGAACGTGAAGAACAGGATATAGATCTTTGGGAGAATATTTATGATCCTACTGTTTTTTATGTCGGGAAAGCGGACGATTTAACAGTATACGATTATATGGATCTGCTGATAAAGATTTACGGGGAGGAACCTGATCCCGATTCGTTTGCAGTCAGTGAAAAACTTCGTGAATTTTATGAACAGGCGAAAAGCCTCCGATCTCCGGGAATCCAGACGGCCTTTCTCACTGTTGATTCACCATCGGGCAAGCAGTTCCGTTTTATGGGGCAGAGGTATATACCTGATTCCGAAATCCTTCAGAGGCTTGTAAACCCGCCTATAAGGAACATGCCTTCCGGACTGGACATTATGGCTGTGCTTGGTTCGGAAGAAGCGTACAATCAACTGATAAACATTGAAAAAATACCAGACATCTGGCCCGGATATCCTGAGCGATTCAGGCAGGTAAAAGAAAAATTTGACGGGCTTTCCCAGGATATATGGCAATCCAATATGTATTACGGATGGTTGTGGACACTAAAACCGCTTCTTTGCGATTTAGGCGAAGGGTATCCCTCTTTTATGAATAAACCGGCATGGAAATACAAGTCTTTGAATACGGCGCTGGCAAGCTGGGCAGAACTCAGGCATGACACGATACTATACGGCAAACAGAGCGGAGCCGAATGCGGCGGGGACTGGCCGCCCCCTGTTATAAAAAGCTATGTTGAACCAAACATTGAAGTATATGAGAGGCTGTTATGGCTGACCCGGTATTCAAAGGAAAACCTTTTGCAAAAGGGAATACTGCCCGATAGAATGCACGACAAGTTAACCCAGTTTGAGGACTTGCTGACATTTTTGATAAATTGTTCGGTTAAGGAGTTAAGAAATGAAGAACTGACAGTTGACGAATATAACACGCTTCTTATTTACGGAGGTACCCTTGAGTGGCTGACGCTTTCAATGGCTGAAGGGCCTATTTTGTCGGAAACCGACAGGAATATGGCTGTAATTGCCGATGTTCATACTGTTCCGGGCTGTTACCTCGAAGTGGGAGTCGGGCCGGCTTCTGAAATTTTTGTCGTTGTACCTATAGGCGGAAAGCTATATCTTACAAGAGGTGCCGTTTTTTCATATTATGAGTTTGTAAGCGGCAAACGCCTTACCGATGAGCAATGGCAACAGCTTTTCAAGGAAGGAGCCGAACCTTCTCAGCCAATATGGACTAACGAATACACTGAAGGCAGAAAGGATGAAATACCGGTGCCCGCGGAACCATTTAACTCGGGCTGCTGAACTGCGGATATAAAACCAACTGACTGAACTATTGTACAATAGTTCTTCCAAGTAGCCCGTGAATTAATACTGAAAACATAGCGGGTGATTCGGGTGCTTTCGGTTACGCAGGGCGACATGCTCCAGCGCCCTGCTGCTTACAGGCAAATGTGGAGCGGGTTAATGAGCGACCCGGGGTATGGAGACCACTGTGTGAAAATATACAAAACCTAAAGCGTGTTATCGGTATGTGCTTTGTCGCACAAGGAAACGAAACACCCGAAGCAGGACCCGCGGGAATAATGTTCATAAACTACTTTCGAACTATTGTACAATAACGTCAACAAAGAGCTTCATTTGCAAGAGCTGTACAG
>FZPS01000174.1_pt159 | contig 17189 bp, 16 predicted proteins | sample 1817821 | NCBI WGS metagenome assembly FZPS01 (sample SAMEA104158645, study PRJEB21678) | metagenome | place: Germany | collected 2015-04-21
TTTGCACCGGGGAAGTCTGGGTTCTAAGCAAGTTATTCCCGTCAATGTAAAACGAGTCCTGCATATCGCGCGCCGGGTGTCCCTTGGGGGTATTGAGCATTTCAAAATTATATAAATCAAGTTCGATTTCCGGACCCTCGGCAATCTGGAACCCCAGGCCGATAAAGATGTCTTCGAGTTCCTCCCAGGTCTGGTCAAGCAGGTGCCGGCGGCCGATGGAAAAGGCCTTGCCGGGCAGGGTAATGTCGATCGCATCTTTTTCCAGCTGCTCTCGCACTTTCAATTCCTGCAGTTCCCGCGCCTTTTTCGCGATCAATTCCCCGGCGTAGTTTTTAAACTCGTTCACCTGTCGGCCGAGATTCTTTCTTTCCTCGACATCCAGTCCCGGCATCAGTTTCATCAGATCCTGCAGCGGGCTTTTCTTCCCCAGATACCTGGCCTTGGTCTCGTTCAACTGGTTCATGTTTTCGACGCCGGCCAGCGCTTGCCTTAATTCATCCTTTAAGGCGTCCAACTGTTTTTCCATAACAACCTCCTAGAAAAATAAAAAGTCCTTAACGTTCACGTTAAGGACGGAATCTCCGCGGTACCACCTTAGTTCAACATAAAAAAATGTTGCCCTCAATCTTGATAACGCATTTCTGCGGGTTTGTCTAGAACCGCTCCGAAGACGAATTTCATGACGAGTTTTGCATGGGACTTCCAGTCGCGGTCCCAATTCCCTGGAGCAAAAAGAGCGCCATTACTCCCTTCTTCATCATCGCTTTGGTATTTTTGTTAATTATATCACCTATTCAACTTTTTCGCAAGCACATATTATCGTTTTCGCTGGAAATTAAATGATAACTAACTCTCGCATTATGTATGTAAGCATATCATATGATATTATGCATAAAAACTCATTTATGATATAATGGATAAAAAGTTATTTATTACTATGTGGTAATAAATGCTATATGCAGGAGTTGTGATATGTTTAAAAGTGTGTATCGTTTATTTATTCTTTCTTTATTATTTGTTTTGTTGGCTGGGTGCAGAACTGTCACGTTGAAAGAAAGTGATTTTAACCTAACTCTATCGCAGGACAAGAAATCGTTATTAGCGTAGATTTAAAGAATCTGAGCCATAGAAACCTGAAAATCAAATACTCAGGATCAACGGATATCTCTACTTTAATTAAGATCTTTGTTTATCAGGAAGGCCAACAACCGGATCTGACTTTTATCTCCCTTGCCGTAGAATCAGTTTTAAAAAGGAATGCTGAAATTACGCGTAGAGAAGTGATTACCGATCTTGATAAAGGAAATTATAACGTTTTGGCGGTTGTCCATTTTGTTTTTAAAGACAACTTCATTACGATCTGAACTGATGTCATAAGTTTTGAGGTAGTATAGGAATAAGTTCAAAAAAAAGAACCCATTACAGGTTCTTACAAGTTCCTACACAAAATAGCCCCTTGCGGAGCTATCCTGTTTTGATTAAAGCCGGCGGCTTTTACGAAATTGGCTTTGGGGCATGTCAAACGCCGGCATCCCGGTCTGCGGGCCGGCCATTCCTTCCATACCGGTGTATTGCGGCCCGACCTGCGGTCCGGGTATTCCCGCCATATCAGCAAACTGCGGTTCGCCGAATAATGGTTGGATTCCGGCAAACGGCATATTCGGGCAGCAACCGATGTTTTCCACGCAGCAGTCATTGAATTCGCAGCATAATTGCCGGGGGATGAAACGGTTGCGCTTGATGTGATGATTGAATATACGGTTCACGTGTTCGCATATGATGGGTTGTTCCTCGCAAAAAACTTGGTGGAAATCACTTACGGTCCTGTGGATGAGCGGCGGTCTTACAAAGCAGTTCATATCTTTCCCTCCTTCTTTACTATATTATACGAATCCGGGTCTTTTTGGCATGTGCGTTTGCTTATTTAGAGAATTTATAGACAAAATATCCGAAAATATAATTTGACTTTGATATATTATTATTGTAAAATACTTTAAAAGGAGATACGACCATGTACTACACACCGATTGTCATCGAACGAACTTCGTTCGGAGAACGTTCTTATGATATTTACTCCCGGTTACTGAAAGACCGGATCATCCTGCTCTGCGGCGAGATCCAGGATTCGCTGGCCAATAGCATCGTCGCACAGTTGTTGTTTCTGGCCGCCGAGGACAGCGAAAAGGAGATTTACCTTTACATCAACTCGATCGGCGGATCGGTGACGGCCGGCATGGCCATCCACGACACGATGCGTCTGATCGCGCCCCCGGTTTCGACAATCTGCATCGGGCTGGCGGCGTCGATGGCGGCCTTCATCCTCGCAAGCGGCGAGAAAGGCAAACGCTTCGCTCTGCCCAACAGCGAGATCCTGATCCACCAGCCGCTGGGCGGCGCCCAGGGGCAGGCCACGGAAATCCAGATTGCGGCGAAGCATATCGTGCGGACCAGGGAAAGACTGAACAAACTGCTTGCGAAATATACCGGCAAGAGCATCGAGCAAATCAACAACGACACCGATCGCGACAATTACATGTTCGCCGAGGAAGCCCTGGAGTACGGAATAATCGATGCGATTCTGGAAAAGGAGCCGCAAAAAAAATAGGGATTGCGATTCAATCCCTTTTTTCATTCTATGAAGGCTCTTTTTACCCGGTCGAAGAAACTCGTTTCCTTCTTGACGATGAAGGTCGCGGTCCGTTCGGAAAGCCGCGCCGATATTGTTTTCAAATCAGCGCAATCAAGCATTTCACCATCTACCGTCACATAGAGGTTGCGGGCGCAATGCGGGTGCAGTTCGATATCCGCCGCTTGCGATAAAACCAATGGCGAAGCCAGACTCCGGTAGACGCGGTTACTGATCGGCGCCACCTCGGTCAACTGGATCGCCTTGATCGTTGGATCGATGATGCTTCCGCCCAGCGATTTGTTATAGGCGGTGCTCCCGCCCGGCGGTGAGATCAGGACCCCCGTTCCCCGGATCGTTTCGAAAAACTTCCCGTTGATGTATATGTCCATGATTTGCGTGTTGATCGGATTTATCAACGCCAGGTCGTTTATGACGATTCCGGTTTTGACATCATTTGCGCCGGCAAGCCGATACTCCATCAGGTTAAGTTCGAACAAATCGAAATCACCTTCGGAAAGCATCCGGAAGATTTCCCCGACCTCGCCGATATCGAAATCGGTATAGAAACCCAGTTTCCCGGTATTGATGCCAATGAATCGCGTTATGTCGAGGCGCTGTTCGTATTTATGGATCGCGCCAAGCATCGTCCCGTCGCCGCCAAAGGAAAACACCACGTCCGGGGCTTCATCGTCGCGAACGAAAGGGAACTCGATATTCACGCATTTACCGTAACAGGCGTATTTCATGTTACCACCTTTTGTTGATATTATCCAGTAACAACCCGATGTTGTCCAGTTCGTACTCCTCCGGCCGGACCTTATCCACGATGATCTCGTCGATCGACTGCCTGATCCCCGCCATCTCTTCATCCAGCTGAGCCGTGACCTTCGAGGCGGCGAGCAGGCGCTCCTTGATCTCTTCCGGGATGTTCCGGTAATACTTGTATTTCAATGAGTGTTCGATCGACGCCCACAAATGCATCGCGTAAGTCCGGATCTGGAACTCGATGTTGATCGGGACCCGTCCGTCGACCATCTCGACCTCGTATTTTGTTATCAAGTGCAATGAGCGATATCCGCTTGGCTTGGGGTCTTTAATATAATCCTTGACAAGAAAGATCTCGATGTCTTTCCGCGCTTTCAGTAATTCATAAACCTTGTATACATCCTGCTGGTACTTGCATATGATGCGAATGCCGGCGATATCATATATTCCCTCGGCAATATTATGAAAATCAATCCCCAACCGTTCCGCTTTTTCCAGTATACTGCTTACCGTCTTCACGCGTCCGGAAATGCTCTCAATCGGATTGTTGACCTTTTTAAACAAGAATTCTTTCCGGAGCGACTCGAGTTTGATAATGAAACCGCTGACTGCCAACTCATACGGCAAGAGAAACGCATGCCAAAAGCGATTTTCGTTAACCATATACCAACCTTTCCGGGACGGATTATACGCCCAGATATATTATACCTTGATTTCGCGTGTTTCTCAAGGTTAATTATTGAAAATAATGGTTTTGATATTTCGGTAGATAAATTGTATTTATTCGCAAAAAAGACAATAATATAATAAACCCGCTTTTATTTCGCAATACTTGCATTTTATAAATTATTATGTATAATATATTAATGCAAGAATTATGATCCGGAGGATAACATGCAAATAGGAAATCTGGTAGAATTCAGAACACTATTAACCGAAGAAGAATATAACCGCCTGATGGAAAAATTCAAGGGCAATCGAATGGATATGCAGACCAACCATTATTTCGATACCAAGAGATTTTCCTTAAAGGCGCTCGACGCCTCGCTCCGGGTTAAGGAGCGCGACGACTTTACCCTTGTTTTTAAAAAGAAGAAAGGCTATAATCTCCAGGAATTCCAACTGCCAATAACCAAGGAAACCTTCGAGGAAATCCGGGAAACGGGAATGGTCCCGGAAGGCGAGATATATAACGAGTTGATTCCTTTGATCGGTGATCAAAAGATTTTCAACTTTCTCAGCCTTTCCACTTTAAGATTGTTTTTTGCATATAAAAACGGCATTTTATATATTGATAAAAGCCAATATCTTGGCCAAACCGATTATGAGCTGATATACGAGACGAGCTCGCACAATCTGCGGGAATTCGTGAAACTGATTAGCGAATTCGAATTACAATACAAAAAGACCGAGAAAAAAATAAAACGCGCCTTCAAGGCGTACAAGAAAATGCACTGAAATAAAAATCGGACTCTTGAAGTCCGATTTTATTTTGAAAACTTTATGCTTTTAACGTAATCGCATTCCTCATTCGGCTCGTGTGGTTTGAAGCAGTGCTCACAATCCAGATCCCTTACTTCCGGCGGTAAAAACAACTCGATGTCGTCATCGTTATACCCGACCTGGATTTCATAGTCGGTGACGATGATCGGCCTTTTCAGGACGCTCGGATTTTTGATGATAAAATCGATCAAGTCCTGGGTTTTCATATCATAGAGGCTGACGCCCTTTTCCTTAAAGACTTTCGAGCGCGTGGAAATGATGTCCTCAAATCCGTTCTCGCTCTTCACAAGCATTTTAAAAATATCTTCGCGGGAAATGGGGGACGTGAAGATGTTTTTTTCCTCGTATTTGATGTTATACTTCTCAAAATACTTTTTAACCTTTCGGCATGAAGAACAACTGGGTGAAGTATACAATTTAATCATTTTCACCATTCCCTTTCTGTTCACAAATATTTTAGCATTTTTTTGCCTTGATGTAAATATTTTATCTGATAAAGTAAAAAAAAGTGTATCCTTATGAATACACTTTTTTCTCTATCATTGAACCAAATAGATGATGATGCCGACGAGGACATATACCGTCCCGACGATCAGGGTCGGGTACAAAGTGACGCGTTTACGGCTTTTCCGTCCTTCACTGTAATCGTAATAAGAATCGGGAAAGTCGTCGTCAACGCTTTTTTTGAAAAGACGAACGATCCTTTTTAACCCGTAAATCGCGATGTCAAAGACGCCTTCCTGATCGATGAAGACGATGCCCGCCCCCAGCCAGATGAAAAACCCGGTGATTACAAAGGCATCGACTAAGAAAGTGCCCTCGTAAAGCATGGGCTTATCCTTCAAAAGCAACACAAGGAAAGCGAATATCAACAAAGCGATTACATTGGGAACAATCCATTTCGTCATTTCCGAACTCTCCGTTCGCGCGTCAGTAATGCCAGTACCCCGGCGGCAATACTGAGGAACCCGGTAATGACCGTCAAGGCGGCGTGCATGATCGCCTCGGTTTGAACCTCGATTTGGAGATTGCGATATTTCTTACCGATGAGAAGCGAATCAATCTCGATGATCCGCTCCAAATCGCCGATGGCTTCCTGAAGTTTGATAACATAAAATATCGGGATGATGATTAGAACCACGGCGGCGATAAAGTACGGAATGTAGCGCGGTACCTTTTTTATCTTGATCATCGGTAAAACGCTGAATACCAACGGGGTAAGATAACTGACCGTCGCCATCGGGACGTAATGCTGGTATCCTACCTTGCCCGTGGGAACGTTGAAGGCCAGATTGAAGCCGGTAAAATAATCGGTTATCGGCACGAACAACGGGTTCTGGCCTTCCTGGATCATATACTCGATTCCCAGTTTCAGCGCCCGCGCGAAGCCCAACAGGAAGGCTATGCCTCCCATGACGAGAATCGCGATCTTCAAAAACATCTGTTCCTCAGAATATTTTTTATAACGGTACATGTAAGATCACCGGTTCTTACTCTAGTTTCAATTCTTTGCGATAAGCCTTAACCTCTTCCTCGCTTGCATATACGAAATGTCCGGGATAAATCTCAACCATTTTCGGTTTATCGACGGTGAATTTGCGGAGCGAGGGATTATAAGCGATCCGTTTCCGGGTTTTTTCGTAATCGGGATCGGGCAGCGGCACCGCCGATAAAAGCGCCTTGGTATAAGGATGCAGGGGATGTTTAAACAACTCCTCGGAATCGGCGATTTCCACGACGCGCCCATAATACATGACGGCGATCCGGTCGCAGAAGAATTTGACCACCGACAGGTTATGGGCGATGAACAAGATCGTCAAGCCGAATTTTTTCCGTAATTCATTCAGCAGGTTGATGATCTGCGCCTGAATGGAAACGTCGAGGGCGCTGATCGGTTCATCGGCGATGATCATTTCCGGATTGACGACCAGGGCGCGGGCGATCCCGATGCGCTGCCGCTGGCCGCCGCTGAATTCGTGCGGATAACGGTTCGCATGATCGGGAAGCAGTCCGACCAATTCCAAAACTCGGTTGACTTCCTGTTCAATGAACTCCTTATCCTTAATACCGTTGATAATCAAACCTTCGGATATGATTTCCTTAACCGTCATACGAGGGTTGAGGGAATCGATCGGATCCTGGAAAATCATCTGCATTTTCGACATCAACTTCGAATCGCGGACGTTTGCGCGTCTGGTCGCGGCTTTAAGCCGACGCAGATGGGCAATCTTTTGCTTCTGTTCGGCAATAAACCTGTTCAGTTCCGCTTTTGCCTCGTTGATTTCCGTATTGATTTTCTCAACGTTGGCCATTTCTCCTTCGCCCTTCAACTCGGCAATCACATTGGCGGTTTCTTTCTTTTTATCCCTGATTTCTTTTCTCAGTCGTTTGATTTCAAGATTCTTACCGCGGTTGCCTTCGCTGATGAGACGGCTTTTAAAATATATCTGACCATCGGTCAAATTGTACAGTTTGATTATCGCGCGGCCGGTGGTGGTTTTACCGCACCCCGACTCGCCCACGAGTCCGAAAACCTCGCCCTTGTATACGTCGAAGCTGATGTTGTGCACCGCTTTGACGACGACTTTTCTTTTCCCGAAACCGCTCGAAAAATACAGGCGGACGTTTTTCAGTTCAAGGATCTTTTCTCTCGGCTCAGTCATTGGATTTCGCCCCCTTGCTTATGAAATAACGGCCCTTAATCGGTGATTCGACTTTTGGCGCGTCGGGATGCAAAAGCCACGTGGCCGCGTAATGCGTGTCGGAAACCTTGAAAAACGGCGGTTCCTCCTCGAAATCGATCTTCATTGCGTAACGGTTCCGAGGCGCGAACGCGTCGCCTTTCGGCGGGAAGAGCATGTTGGGCGGCGTTCCGGGAATGGCATTAAGCTGGCCCTTGGTTTTCTCCAAAGCCGGCATGCTCTCCAAAAGCGCCCATGTGTACGGATGCCGGCAGTCATAGAACACTTCTTCCGACTTCCCGTATTCGACGATTTTTCCGGCATACATAACGGCGATCCGGTCCGCCATGTTGGCGACGACACCCAGGTCATGGGTGATGAAGATGATCGACAAGCCGCGGTTGTGCTTGAGTTCGTTGATCAGGTCGAGGATCTGCGCCTGGATCGTGACGTCCAGCGCGGTCGTCGGCTCGTCGCAAATCAGAATCTCCGGATTCATGGCCAAAGCGATGGCGATGACGATGCGCTGACGCATTCCGCCGGAAAAATGAAACGGATACTGATGGAACCTTTTTTCCGGTTCGGGAATGCCGACCTCGCGCATCAGTTCGAGGGCGCGGGCTTTCGCTTCCGCCCTCGTCATCTTGTTCTTAAGAATCAGCGCTTCGGTGATTTGCTTGCCGATCTTCATGATCGGGTTCAAGCTGGACAGCGGGTCCTGGAAGATCATCCCGATCATCGATCCCCGCAGTTTATGAAAGTCTTTTTCCTTGACCTGGACCAGGTCGTAATCGCGATAATAAATATGTCCGCCTTCGATAATGGCGTTTCCGGCGAGGATGCCCATGATCGCCCGGCTCGTGACCGATTTACCGCTTCCTGATTCGCCGACGATGCAGAGAGTCTCGCCGCGCTTGAGGTCGAAGTTTATACCGCGGACCGCGCGCACGAGGCCGTCGGGAGTGCGGAAGGATACCGTCAAATCTTCAACGCGAAGGATCACATCTTCTGGCAGTTGCATCTTATTCAACTCCTCTCAGGGAAGGATTGAGCGCGTCGCGCAACCCGTTTCCGAATAAGTTGAAGGATATCATCAGCAGGGAGATAATGATCGCGGGGAAGATCGTCAGGTAGGGATATGTCGTTATACCTACCGCCTGACCGTCAGCAAGGAGTTTACCAATGGAAACACCTTTACTGATACCCAAACCCAGGTAGGAGATCATCGATTCCGAGAAAATCGCGCTGGGGATGATCAGCACCGAGGAGGTAACGATCGGTCCCAGGGCGTTGGGAAGGATGTGTTTGAAGATCAGCCGGCGGTCCTTGGCGCCCAGCGTCCGCGCCGCCAGGACGTATTCCCGTCCTTTATATCGATAAAATTGCGATCGCACCATGTTGGATGTTCCTATCCAGCTGGTCAAAACCAATGCCAGGGCGATAGAGAACAGGTTCGCTCCCAGGTACAGCACGACCAGCGTCATGATCGCGATCCATGGAATTCCGCTAAGGATTTCGGCGAACCTTTGCATTACCAGATCAATCGTTCCGCCGTAATATCCGGAGATCGAACCGTAAATTACCCCGACCGTGATCGTGACCAGGGCAACGAACAATCCGATCAAAAGCGAAACCCTGGTACCACTCCAAACCCTGGACCACATATCACGGCCCAATTGGTCGGTTCCAAAAAGGAAGTATATGCTTTCCGAGCTTTTGAACCCGTATTCCTTAAGCGGATCTATTTGCACGACATATTGGGGAAACTCGGGATGGGACAAGTTGACTTTGATGGGATCGCCGATTATCGCTCCCTTCGCCGTCAACTCATCGTATTTGGTTTTGCCTATCCAACCGCTGATATAGGGAAGGGATTTATGTTTATATACATCATAGGTAAAATCGACAACATCAACTTCTACGTTACCTTGCCGGACCCGGCGTTTTCCGGACTGCCAAGTGATGCATTCCTTGAAAAAGTAATTTTTGAAATCCGGGTCAGCGGGATCGACTTCGTAGAAACTCTTGATGTACTGGACGTTCTGGTTTTCATATTTACGTGTCCCGTTCGTAACGCCGATCTTCTCCAACAGGGGAATCTTTGCTGGCAATTGGTCATAATGCATGTGCTGCTTATGAACGCCGTGACCGCCGATGTACGGACCGATAATCGACATGATAATGATCAGCACGAGAATGACGAACCCCATCACGCTCGATTTGTTACGGACAAACCGGCGAACGGCGTCACCAAAATACCCAATGGCTTTAGTCTCGAATTTCTTATCGAAAATCTTGACGTCCATTTGGACGAATTCAAATTTGCTGGCGTCGATGTGTTTGTATTCGTTCATCATTTTCTACTCCCCATTCTGATTCGCGGATCGACGATGCCGTAAGTCATGTCGACGATCAAAGTCGCGATCAACCCGATTATCGTGTAGAAAGCCAGGGCCGTCATCGTCAGGTTATAGTCCTTGATGTCGATTGCTTCAATCAATATGCCGGCAACCCCGGGAACGCCGTAAACGCGTTCGATGACCAGCGACCCGAACAAAATGCCGATAAAGTTCCCGATGATGATCGGTACCAGGGGAACCATCGAGTTACGCAACGCGTGTCTTACCGTCGAGTGGAAACGGTTAAGGCCTTTTGTCCGAGCCAGCAGGATAAAGTCAGATGTCAGCACTTCCGTTAACTCAGCCCGCGTGTAACGCGTCAACGTGGCAATCGGGCCGAATGATAACGAAAGCACCGGTATTACCATATCCTTCATCGTGACCTGGTCGCTAGGTCGATACTGGATCGGCAGTCCCATATCCGCGGCATTCAGCATCAGCACCGTTACGATAACGAATGAAGGTATGGATATGAACAAGATTACGAAAACGGAGATTATATAATCGATCGGCTTGTTTTTTCTTAAGGCGGCCACGATTCCGAACAACAGCCCCAACGGAATTGAAAAAACAAGCGATATCAGATTCAATCTCATCGTAATCGGTAATTTTTCCGTTAATATGGTAAAAGTATTAACTCCTATTCTCTTATGCGTTGAAACGCCCCAGTCCCAATGCAGAATGATGTTTTTCAACCAATAAAAATACTGGACAAACAACGGTTGGTCATAGCCCCACCTTTGTCTCATCAACCGATAGTCATCGGGCGTCATCTCCTGCATTAAATAACTCATCTCGGTATTGTCCGGTAATAATTTTATGAGGAAGAAGGACAACGTCAAAATGATGAATAGGGTAATGAAGACCAGGACAAGCCTTTTAAGAATATAATTGATCATGAATTCCTCCTGTAAAATAACGAGCCAACAAAATAGTTTTGTTGGCCCGTTAATTTATTCATCACTTTCTTTGATTACCGCTATGCTTATTTCTAAGCTTTGGGTTCTTCAGCTTCGACGCCCATCTTGACGAAGGCCGATCCGGCGCAAGCCGAATACAGGGCATCAAACGACCAGTACTTCGGTCCGTCATTCTTACCGTCGCCATCCAAGTCAAGATCGATCAGGATTGCCGGGATGTGAGAATTGAAGCCCCAGCTCAGCATCAGACCGCTGCGGTTGTCATCGCAGAAGCATTCCATGAAGCCAATCGGGTCAAGCAGACCGCCGGAGATACCAGCAAGCGCAAGGTCGAAACGGCCTTTCATCTGCTTCTCATAGTAGACGTTCATACCGGGTTGCGGAGAGGGGATGAACTTGATTTCAATGTTCGGATATTTGGTCTGAGCATTGAATGTCGCAGCCATGTCTTCCGCAAGGTATTCAATGATGTTGGTCCAAGTGACGCTATCGAACGCCGCGATCTCGACTTCGATGACCGTCTTCTTGCTCGCCGTACCTTCGGTAATCACGCCTTTCGCAATCATGCTGTCAAGAGCTTTGACATAGTAGTTAGTTGCCAATTCTTTGTTCACGCCTAAGGTTTCGGTACTCAGGTTGACGTCGCCTTCGAAGATTCTTACGCCAACTTGCTTACCGGCATCAGTATCGCGGTACGCTTCACCAGCTTTCGGGTCGACGACGTACGCCTGTGTGAAGTAGAATTGTTCGGGCGTATAGGTCTTACTGATGTTCTCGATTTCGTTGCGGTCCATTGCAAAGTAGAGCGCCCACATGAAATCATCTTCCTGGAGAATGGGTTTCACTTTCCAAGCACCGATACCGAATAACAGATCCGACTCGGCCTGCGTCATACGGTTAACGGTGAAACGGAACGAAGTGGCACCCGGGGCCTTCTTCAAGCCCGCATGGTTCTTATATTGGTCATAGTGGGTTGCCGGAATGCTCACGGAATCCAATTGATCTTTTTCAAAGAGCTCAATCGCCGCATTGGCGTCTTTAACGATCGTGTACTTGATCGCCGCAGGCGTCATTTCCGGGCAGCCTTCGTTGTAGGTATAGTGCTGGTTCTTCGTGAATCTGTACTCTTTCTCAGTCTCGCGATAAGACAGATAGTACGGACCACTGCTCATGAACTTATCAAGCGCTGAGCCATAGTTGGTCGACTTGCGGTTGGGATCATTACCAAACCCAGCTTCGAACAACGGTTTGTAAACCGGGCTGAAGAGGAAGCCGCTCGTGTTGTAATGGATATCCCATTGCTGATAAGCCTGGCTCAATTCAAGGACGAACGCAAGATCGTCAACCTTGTGAACGCCAACTTCGCTCCACTTGACATACTCGTAATTGCCGTCCGCAAGACCCTTGGCTGGAGCATGGGGGGTCTTCTTATCGTCCCATTGCTTGTAATAGGCCTCAGCGTTCTTAATCGGCAGACCGGCTGCGCTGTAGAAGTAGTTCGCGCGGGAGTTCTGTTGCACGGGGTCAAGCGCCATCTGATAGGTATAGACGAAGTCTTCGGCCGTAATCTGTCCTTGCTGGTGTCCGTTATTGTCAACCCAGAACAGGTTGTCGCGCAACGTGATCTTCCAGGCTTCGGCAGCGTCGTTGTCATAATCGAAGTCTTCGATGACTTCCCATTCACCGGTTTCTTCATTGAATTCAACCGGTTCGGCAACATTCGCTGCTGCAGACGGGAGCAATGCATAACTGTCGTATAAGCCGTTATCATCACTGTCGACAAATTCGAACGAGAACAACGACAACTCGATCAGGCTCAACATGTCAGACTCGATGGAGTCTTTATACATCAGATGGTTGAAGGTCTTCGGGTCGGCCGTTGTATACATGCGATACGGGTGTGCAACGTCGTTGTCGGCCAATTCACCGTACAACGCGCCAAAGCCCATCAACGGGACATATTTCTCCGTCGGTAACGTTACGCGTTCGGAATAAACGACCACGCCACTGTTGTTGATGACAGGAATACTGGCGCCTCTGTTAATCAAATGTCTTTCGAGAGCGGCCAGGATCTTGGCTTTGACTTCGGCGCTGGCATACTTGAAGCTTACCCTGATGCCTTCCGCGCCGCCGGCCAATTCATCAGCATCATACTCCGTCAAAACTTCGATCGGATACAACACCGATTTCGTGCCGGAGCCAAATCTCGCCGGCGCTGAAGCCGTGATGACGGCTTTTCCAATCTTTTTCGCAGTGACAAGACCGTTCGCATCAACGCTGGCTACCGTCGCGTCGGAAGAAGACCAGGTGATTTCGTTTTTATATTCTATTGTGTTGTTGACGGTCGCTGATAATTGGGCAGTACCGCCAACTTTGATTTCGGAATCGCCTTCGACGTCAATATGGCTGAGAATGTTGACATCAACCGAAGCCTCAACAACCAAAGGTTTCTCGGCATCTTCCGGATCCGGGAACACTTCGGCGCCGGCGGCATAGGCCGTCACGGTTACTTCACCGGTAATCTTACCCGTGATCTTCGCGAAAGACCAGTTAATGCTGTTATCCAGCATGAACGAAGACAATACCGACAAGCCCTGCGCCTGGATGGGAGCACTCACTTCGTCGGACGTTTCCCAGTAAATCTGCGGGTCTGCTCCTTCGGGATAGACCTTAGCCGCAAACGGGACTTCGGAATCGAGGAATGCTTCGTATCCGCCTAAGTAGTACAGCACTACCTTTTCGGGTTTTACCAGTTCCTCTTTAACCTCAACATTGAGGAACCCTTGCAGGTTTTTCTTGCCTTTTACTGTTACTGTCAACTTCGCTTTCCCAAGTTTCTTCGGCTTCACGACACCGATCGAGGTATCTGTATTGTCGCCGTCCTCCTTTGGGGCAACTTCCAAAACACTTGTATCAGATGATTTCCAAGTGAATTCCACATTTTCATCGCTGCCAATCAATTTTGCTTCTAACTCGACGCCTTCGTCAGTCAGAAGAAAATGGCTTCGGCCTTCGATAAGCACGCCGCTGAATTCGTCATCGCCTGCTTTATCATCGCAAGCGTATAAGGCGAATGCGGCAACAAGCAGCATAAATACGCCAAAAAGCTTTTTCATGACTTCTTTTTTTCCTCCCTTTTTTATTATCCTGTGAAGGTTTTTATATTATTATAATAACTTATATATGCAATGTCAAGAAGAATTTTTTTTGTAAGCGTTTTATATTGTGTTTCGAACGCCCTAAAATCACTTGTTAAACGCTTTCACTGTCGATTGCAAATAAAAGTTTGACAACAACCCCGCCATCGATTATAATATATTGTAAATACACGACTAACAACCGTACCAGAGGAGTAATAGAGGCCTGTTTATGAAAAAAGTGGTGTTATCGGGGGTCAAACCGTCCGGAATCCCGACCCTGGGTAATTATATCGGCGCGCTCAGGAATTTCTCGCGCCTGCAAAAAGAAATGAAGGACTATCATTTCGTGTTCTTCGTCGCCGACCTGCACGCCATCACCGTTCCGCACGACGTCGAAGAACTGCGCAAAAATATAAGGATCGTCGCGGCGCTGTATCTGGCGTGCGGAGTGACGATGGATAACGCGTCATTTTTCGTCCAATCCGAAGTCCCGGAGCACGCAGAATTGTGCTACGTGCTTCAGTCGCTTGCTTACATGGGCGAATTGGAGCGGATGACGCAATATAAGGACAAGGCGAAAAAACAAAAGGGCGGAATCCCGGTCGCCCTCTTCAATTACCCGGCGCTGATGGCTGCCGACATATTGCTTTACGATGCAAACTACGTTCCCGTCGGCGAAGACCAGAAACAGCACCTGGAACTTGCCCGCAACCTTGCCGAGCGCTTCAATAACCGCTATGGCGAGACCTTCGTCGTCCCCGACGTATTGATGACCGAGACCGGAGCGCGAATCATGGATCTGCAGGATCCGACCAAGAAGATGGATAAGTCGGAAGCGAACAACCGCGGCTGCATCTTCCTCCTCGAGCCGCTTGACTCCATCAGAAAGAAGATCAAGAGCGCCGTCACCGATTCTGAGAACAAGATCCACTACAACAAGGCGAAAAAACCGGGCATCTCGAACCTCATGACCATCTATTCGGCCCTGACGGGTCTTTCCTATAAGGAAATCGAGCAAAAATACGCTTCCGGTAGCTACGGCGCCTTCAAAGGCGATCTAGCCGAAATCGTCGTCCAAACAGTCGGCGCCATCCAGGAAAGATACAATGAAATCATCGCTTCCGGGAAGCTCGACGAAATCCTCGACGCCGGTCGCGAATACGCCAGGGAAATCGCCGGCAAGAAAATCAGGGAAGTGTACCAAAAAGTCGGCCTGACCCGCCGGCAATAAAAAAGGTGAGTGAATCACCTTTTTCTTTTTGCGTTATTTCTGGTGTCTGATCAGGAAGTAGTTTTTCTTCCCGCGCCTAATCACGGAGTAAATGGAGCCGAACGCTTCATCGGCCTTCACGACGTAATCGATGTCCCGGACGATGTCGCCGTTGACGCTGACGGCGCCGTTGGCGATGAACTCGCGCGCCGCCCGCTTGCTTGAGGCGGCGTTAACGGCGACGAGCGCCTCGACGATGTTGATATCGCCGTTGACGGCAACGGACGGAACGTCCTTGAAGCCCATCGCGATATCCTTCACGTCAAGGGATTTGATGTTGCCGCTGAAGAGCGATTCGGAAACCCTGACGGCCTGCTTGTAGGCTTCCTCGCCGTGTACGAGCAGCATGACCTCGCGGGCCAGGGCGCGTTGCGCCTCCCGCAAATGCGGCTCGGTCTGCACCTTTTCTGCCAGGTTTTCGATTTCTTCCTTGCTCAGGAAGGTATAGTATTTCAAAAACCTGATTACATCAGCGTCGGCCGTGTTGATAAGAAACTGATACAATTCATAGGGAGTAGTCAGGTTCTCGTCCAGCCAGACCGTTCCCGATTCGGTTTTTCCGAATTTGGTGCCGTCGCTCTTGGTGATGAGCGGAACGGTCAGACCGAAGGCCTGGGCCTGTGGGCCGGCGATCTTCCTGATCAGATCGATGCCGGCAGTGATGTTTCCCCATTGGTCCTGGCCGCCGATCTGCAGTTCGCAATGCAGTTCGGGGTCAAGGTACATATGGAGGAAATCGATGCTTTGCATCACCATGTAGGAGAATTCAAGATATGTGAGACCGGTCTCCAACCGGGACTTGACCGATTCCTTCGCCAGCATGATGTTGATGTTGAAGTGCTGGCCATAATCGCGCCACATGTCGATGGCCTTCATCTCGCCCAGCCACTCGTAGTTGTTTTTCAGGAAGCAGGTTTTATTGTCAAAATTAAAGAAACGCGAAAATTGCTTGCGGAAGGCGTCAACCCATTGTCTGACGGTCTCCACGTCGTTCATCGTTCGGGCGCTCTTTTTCCCGCTCGGATCGCCGATCAAACCCGTCCCCCCGCCGATCAAAACGATGACGCGGTGTCCGGCCTTGAGGAAGCGCAACAGCGTCACAATCGGCAATAGCGAGCCGATATGCATGCTTTCAGCCGTTGGATCAAAACCGCAGTAAAGCGTGACCGGTTTTTCCGCTAGCCGTTTCGCCAATTCTTCTTCGTTGATGATGTCGTAAATGAGTCCGCGCCACTTAAGCTCTTCCAATAAAGTCATTTCCATCCTCCTAGATTAAGAACATCCTTAGATGTGATCTAAGGATATTCTTTTTATTATTTCGTTGATTCGCGCCAAATAATCTGATAGGGCACGTAAATGTTCGGATACTCTTTTTGTAATTTCTGGCCTTCGCCGTTTTGCTTCATCAATTCGGTCAAAAACGACATCGCCTTGGTCCCGATTTCATAAATGGGGATCTCGACGCAGGTCAGCTTCGGATTGGCCAGGACGGCGTAACGCGTGTTCTGGAAACCGATTACCTGCACGTCGTCGGGAACCTTGTGTCCTTTCTTGATGGCGAGGTTCATGAAGGATATGGCCATGGAGTCGCGGACCGCCATGGCGACTTCCGGCACTTTCTTGTCGAGGTAGTCGGAGAAGTCCTTCTCGTTGATGTTCAAGTCGCCGCTGGAATAGATGATGTCGGGCGTCAGGTTATGCTCGCGCATCGCCCTTTCATAACCCTTCTGCTTCAGATCATTCACGGTGTACTTGTGCTCGGTAGAAATGAAGAGAATTTTTTTGTTGCCGCGCCTGATCATTTCTTTGGTAATCTCGTAAGCGCATTTTTCATATTCAATTAACACGCTCGCGTATTGAGTCGTTTGCGATATCGCGTTAA
>FZPS01000187.1_pt135 | contig 17187 bp, 14 predicted proteins | sample 1817821 | NCBI WGS metagenome assembly FZPS01 (sample SAMEA104158645, study PRJEB21678) | metagenome | place: Germany | collected 2015-04-21
TATTTTATGATATTCTTTTCCATGAGGGATTCTCCTTTCGGTAATGGTGTTTTAGTAGACTATCATTTTACCAAGGAGTGTCCCTTTTTTCATGACTTTTGCTTTGTTTCCTACCGCGCTATCGCTTACTGGCCCCTTCACTTAGTGAAGGGGTTAATATATTTTTGCGCCCACAATAATTTTACTCATACCTAAAGATTTGATTGTGGGAATTTATGAAAAAATTATTTATGAAGCTACTATCCTTTCATTACAAGACTTGGTTCTTTCAATGTAATTTCTTCTCATAAGTACCTGCGAGACTAACTATAACCACTACTACTATAATATTAATCCTAAAGGGGAAATTAGAAGCGAAAAATTAGCAAAAAGATTATAATTGATAGACAATTATATATATTTATTAAGTAGATAGGAGGAGCTTTACAATGAACGAAAAGTACAAATCCTTATTCGAACCTTTTACATTTAAATCAGGTGTCATAATTGATAATCGAATTGTGATGGCACCGATGACCACTAACTCATCATTTGAAAATGGTATGGTGACGACAGATGAATGCATGTATTACAATCGTCGTGCTAAGGGTCTTGGTGCAGTAATTACGGCATGTGCACAAGTCCGTGAAGATGGGAAATTCGCAGGATCATTAAGTGCGGCATCTGATATGCACATTAAAAGCTTGGCAAAGCTAGCAAAATCTATTAAAAGCACAGGTACAAAAGCGATATTACAAATTTTCCATGTTGGACGAAACGGATCAGTAAGTACATTAAGGGGACTTCAACCAGTAAGTGCAAGTGCAGTAGCTTCAGAGCGTGAAGGTGCTGAAACTCCGAGAGCATTGGCAGACGATGAAGTACGTGACATTATTACAGCCTTTGGTGAAGCTACGAGAAGAGCTATTGAAGCGGGTTTTGATGGAGTTGAGATTCATGGCGCGAACACATACTTAATCCAACAATTTTTCTCACCACATTCAAACAGAAGAGACGATCACTGGGGTGGAACATTAGAAAAGCGAATGAACTTCCCACTCGCGGTTATTGATTCTGTAAAATCAGCTATTGCAAAACATACAGACAAACCATTTGTTTTGGGCTACCGGATTTCACCTGAAGAAATTGAAGAGCCAGGAATTACATTAGATGATACATTAGCTTTACTATCAAAACTTAAAGATCAAGGACTTGATTATATCCATATTTCAACAGGTCACTATATGCAAAGCTCAATACGTGATCAATACAACAAGACACCCGTCCTGAAGACAATTGTTGAAGCAATCGGTGCAGAGATTCCAATTATTGGCGTCGGTCAAATTATTACACCAGATCACGCCGTTGAAGCTATGGAAAAATTAAACCTACCACTGATAGCTATAGGAAGACAGTTGATTGTAGAACCAGATTGGATTGACAAAGTGAAAGCAGGAAAAGAAGACAGTATTCGAACAGAGATTAGACCAGAAGATCAAGATGAATTAGCCCTCCCAGATGCGATGTGGGAATACGTTAAAGCAAGCCCAGGATGGTTACCGATAATTGAATAAGATAGCGGAAATGATGACCTTAAAAAATTAAGGGTCATCTTTTTCTATGTAGACTAGATATAGAAATAAAATAGTTCAATAGAGCATAAGAGAATATAAAAATGTTCTAAAATTAGGATTGTAAAAAGTCATTCTCTCAATCATTTGCATTGTACCAACTTTTAACTACACAAAACACTTCGTTAAAGTTTGACTTGTAAACATTTTCACCTCTATACTTGTGAATGCTGTGTTTTTACACAAGTATGATTAAACGGAGTGACAAGATTGGAAAAGAAAGTGACAAGCATCAAGGAAATTACAGCGAATCCAGCTCCACTAGGTCTAATGGGCTTTGGGATGACAACAGTTCTGCTAAATATTCATAATGCAGGATTTTTTGAGTTAGATGCAATGATTTTAGCGATGGGTATATTCTATGGTGGTCTAGCACAAGTAATTGCGGGCATCATCGAATTTAAGAAAGATAATACATTCGGGGCAACAGCATTTACATCCTATGGATTTTTCTGGTTAGCATTAGTAGGGTTAAACGTACTTCCATTAATGGGATACGGTGAAGCGGCTGGTTCATTATCAATGGCTTCATTCCTATTTATGTGGGGAATTTTTACGCTATACATGTTTATAGGAACATTAAGAATTAGTAAAGCTCTTCAAGTTGTTTTTGGAACTTTAACGATTCTATTCTTCTTATTAGCGATTGGCAATTTTACAGGTTCTAGCCTGGTGTTAACGATTGCTGGTTATGAAGGTATTATTTGTGGATTTACTGCGATTTATGCGGCAATGGCACAAGTGTTAAACGAATTATATGGTAAAGAAATTTTACCAATTGGTACTTACCAAGCATAAATGATGGCTTTTACTAAAATTAGTTAAGCGGTCTGATGCATAGAATTTGTTGTAAAGAAGAAGCGTGGCAAAGAAGCTCGCTTCTTTTTTTGCTACAAATATTAGCCAAATGACTTTAGTTTTAATTAATAATCATTACTTTCTATAATGTTTAGCCCATGTCTTTATTTCCTCAAAGGGTATTGGCTGACTGAAGTAGCTACCCTGCATAATATAGCAACCAAGTTCTAATAGTTGATTGACGTCCTTCGCAACTTCAACCCCGTCTGCAATGACCTCTAGCCCAAGTGACTCTGCAAGAATTACGATAGCCCGAATAATTGCCTGTTTACTTGGCTTATCAATATTAATTGAAAATTGTCGATCAAGCTTAACGGTATTAATCGGTAGAATATCTAATAGGCCAATTGACGAATAACCAGTTCCGAATTCATCCATCGATACTTTTATGCCCAGTGTACCAACTTTTTTAAGTTGTTGAATTATATGGTCAACGTCAAGTAACATCATTGATTCTGTAAATTCAATCTCTAAATCATGTGGATTTATACCTGATTTCTTTAAACTTTTATCAATAATGTCGTATAATTTGTCGGTTAGAAATAATTTTGCCGACAAGTTAACTGATACAGGGTGCTTGATTCCTAGAGTTTCTAGAGTATAGAAATGTTTACAAACTTGTTCTAAGAGCCATTTTGAATAAGTGATTAACATTCCGGTCTTCTCTATTAGTGGCATGAATTCGTCAGGGTAAATGGTACCAAATTCAGGATGTCCCCAACGTACTAATGCTTCAAAACCAAATAATTGATTAGTTTTCAAATGCCATTTAGTTTGATACTCGAGGAAAAATTGTTCTGATTTAAGTGCACTGCTTAAATCTTTTTCTAGTTTTAATTTTCGTTCTACTTCAACTTTCATGTCTGTTGTGAAAATTGAATATTGATTTTTCCCATTCTTTTTAGCAACATACATGGCTGTGTCGGCTGCCCGTAATAAGTTATTATAACTATTTTTTTCTACAAATCCGTTGGCAATACCGATGCTGCATGTGATGTTTAATTCATTACCATTAACATAAAAAGGTTCCTTAAGTTCATCTAACAGAGACTGGGCTGCCTTTTCTGCTAATGATAAGTCAGGGTGATTTAAAATAAAAACAAATTCGTCCCCACCCATTCTGAAGCCTTGTGAAAAATCATTCTGGAATTTTTTAAAAGTCAAACCGATGTGCTTTAATAAAAAATCACCAATGTCATGACCTAATGTATCGTTTATTGCTTTAAAATGATCTAGATCAATGAATAGAAGACTGATTTTATTATTAGGATCAATTTTTCTAAAAAAACGTGTCAGTTCATTTCGATTAGCTAAGCCAGTCACATGATCTTTATAAGCGATTTTTTCTAACATAAAGCGGTCAAAATAGATTGAAGTCCAAACAATTAAAATAGTTATCGAGATGGCAATAATTACTCCGATAAGAAGAAATAAGTCGATTTCATATGTTTTGTGTGCAGGAGTTGAAAATAGCTCCATCGTTGTTGCCGCCATGCCAATACAGTGCATACCGGATACTGCTAGTGCCATAACTAAGGCTGATAACCATTTTAATAAGCTTGCCCTTGATTGGCTTTTAAATCGATCAAATAATATTAGTGTGATATATGACGCTAGTAGGGCAATGATAATGGATGTAATCACTAATGAATTGTTAAAGGTCATGACACCATCCATAATAACTGCGTTCATACCAATGTAGTGTATGCTGATGATGCCACTACCCATGAAAAAGCCACCAACACCAATTTGGTACATGGTCATCTTCTTAAACAAGGTTAAATAAAAGGCTATGAATGAAGAGCCAATGCTAACGACCATGGAAATAATCGTTAAATTCAAGTCATACGTAACGCTAGCATGAGAATAATGAGCAATCATGCCAACAAAGTGCATTGACCAAATGCCTGTACCCATCACGACTGATCCGGAAATCAACCAGAAAATTTTCAGCTTACTTGTTGCGACAGTAATTTTCGCTGTAATACTAAGTGCTGAATATGATGAAATAATTGCGATTATGAGCGATAGGACAACTAAATATACATTATGCTGTTGAAACATAGGATCCCATCCTTTTATATTCAAGAATACTCTTTACTGATTGTTTGATCTATTACCTTAAATTATGCTAAATAAAAGCAAAAGGTATCATTTGATGAAAATTTGAACATATTGTCTTTATATTATCATTTAAAATGGACAAACGCAGGTAGTAATAGCGAGGTAGTCTTTCATCTTAGAGATAAGAATGGATTTTATATTGAAAGTATTAAGAATGGACACATTTCCGGTAGAACTACTTCATCACCTATAACTGGTTTAGCGTTAGAAATGATAAAGAATGAAGCATATACGGATACAAATTATCTAGTAAACTATCGTGGTGTTAGTAAAAAAGGGGACTTTTTAAAGTCTTCAACATACTTTATTAAGAATAGTGATGGCTATTTAGAAGGTCTAATCTGTATCAATACAAATGTAAGTGATTACATCGCTGTTAAGCATCTTTTAGAAGAGTTAAGTTCATTTAGACCAATAGATGAAGAACCAATCGCTATCGAGCAAGCAAAAGAATATAGCTTAAAGCTAAATGACAATGTCATGGATGAGGACCAAAATAAAATTGATGATAAAATTGAATATTTCTCTCACTCGATAGAGGAGATTATTTACAATATTATACCGGAAGAGAAATTAAGAGATAAAAGTCTAACCCCATCTGATCGAAAGGAAATTGTAAGAACGTTAAATGATAGTGGGATATTTTCGATGAAGGGATCAGTACCAATCGTTGCTGAAATTATGCAAGTATCGATTCCAACGGTTTACAGATACATTAAAGAAGTTAAAAATAATTAATCCTGTAGAAAAAACGTCGTGGTGACTAATTGGTCGTTGCTTATCGGCTAATCAACTCAAGATAGTACAGTTAAGTTTATAAATCAATTAGACTAAAACTATGCAGTTTAAGGATTGGGCATTAACTATTATTTTGGTAGATAGCTTCCATAAACGCCCCAATTGTTTGCGACCAACTACCGATTAAATTTGTTAGTTGTCCTTGTTCATTTGGGCCTAATTTTACTGCTAAGGCCTGTAAAGCATTACCGGTTGCCTGAAGAATGTCAGCGTACAGATTTAAAATATCATTTAAAGATTTACTTTCTATTTGTAGATAATCGGGTATCGATACAATACTGCCAAGTGATTGGAGTAAATCACCTTTTATATTTAAGTTTTTTTGAGTTCCTTTTGAGTGCACAAATATAGATAGGACCACAATTGAATTTCCAATTGCCTGAATTTTATTACCGACAGTTGATAATGAAATGTCACTTGCGCTTTCAGCAATAAGAGCATTTCCTGTAGCTTGCATTGTATTGCCGATTAGCGATAAATATGTTTGGACGCTCTTACTAATTTTTAAAGATGGGGTATTACCTAAAGCTGGGAGGAGCGTTCCAATAGCTTGTATCCATGAGCCTAGTAATGCTTTCAATTCACTATCCATTTTAATCCTATCCTTAAAAGTGTATTTTCAATATTATATTCAGACTATGTGATTGTTGAGTAGGTTTCTCTGATTGGTTATTGCATTTTTGACCAAACCAATAATAAGCAAGAAGTAATCGAGATTTTAGATTATTTGTGTTTACTTAGTTAATGTATTAAAATTGTTAGAAAATACTGACTAATAAAGATGAGGTGGAGTTAAAATGACTAGTGATCGCTATCAAAAAGGAATTAAGAAGATTCAACAGTTAACACAGTCGCCCGATGATAATCCAACAGGTTTTATGGATATCGGCAAGGGTTTTAGTGACATTGCACCTGATTTAGAAAAGTATGTTGTCGAGTTTGCTTTTGGCGATATTTATTCAAGACCTGGACTAGATGATAAGCTGAAGGTGTTGACGACAATTACGGCACTCGTTGCACAAGGGAAACCCCAAATTGAAATGCATATAAAAACAGGTTTAAGTGTTGGCTTAACGCCTGAAGAAATTGTTGGGTGTATCATGCACTTAATCGTTTATGTTGGATTTCCAAGTGCATTGAATGCTTTAAAAGTAGCTCAAAAGGTATTTAGAGAACAAGGCATCACGGTAACATCTCCGGAAGACTAATTAGGCATTTCATTTATTGAACATATAGACTGTAAGACTTCAAAATATCATGAGGTTTTCGGTCTATTTTTTATTTCTGTAAGTTTTATAGCCATTTAGTAAGCTATGATGCATTTTTACATTTTCTATTTGTTTTTCCAAAATATCCACTAAATATTCAATAATAGCAACAAATCCCTAAAATCGGTTAAAAATTTAGATATTAAGTGCTATGATAAGAGTAATTAATACTATTCAATTAAGGGCTGCAATGAGAGGGGTATATTAATGAAGCTAAATGTGGAACAAAGGAAAATTATTGAATTGGAACCTTCTGGTCATTCTCTTATTAAAGGGGTTGCTGGTTCAGGAAAAACCACTGTGGCAATTCGGCGGGTAACATTTTTGAAAAATCATTATTGCCCTGAAGATGATGATAATGTTCTACTTGTGACATTTAATAAAACACTCTTAAAATATATCAAATATCAGTATGAGAACCAAAGCAATTCTGAGGAAGGTTTATTGCAGAGCTTCTTTGAATCAAGTAGCGATGTTGAGATCACTAATATTGATCGGTTAATGTTTTCATATTTTAGAACTTATCTAAAAAAATATAAAGTGTCTTATCAATTGGCTAATACGGCAATGCAACGTAAGGTTTTACTAAAAGCGCTTTTACATTTAAGAGATAAGTTCAGTGATATTAGGATTTTCTCACCTAAATATAGTAGCTTTTTATTAGATGAGATTGAGTGGATTAAAGCCTGCGATATCCCAGATTTAAATGCTTATCAAGAGATTGATCGGATTGGAAGGGCAATTGAAGGTGAAAATACACCGCAAAAGTTAACGAAAAACTCAAGAACGAGAGAGGCTATTTATCAACTTATGGAGCTTTATGATCAGCTCTTGATGAAAGAAGGATATATTGATTTTAAAACGATGAACCTTTTAGCTTTGAAAGCAGCCGCCGAATTCCCTAGGAAGAAGTATACTCACATCATTATTGACGAGAGCCAGGATTTATCTAAAGTACAATTGAAATTTATCAATCTACTATATCAGCAGAAGAGCTACTCATCAATCATGTTCGTTGTAGATAATACTCAAAGCATATATTCGCAGTCTTGGTTAGGGAAGGGTAGACCGTATACAACGATAGGCTATGATATGAGTGGTCGTTCTCGCACTCTTTCAAAAAACTATCGGACTACTACTGAAATATCAAAAGCTGCTTATGGACTAATAGAACATGATGAAGCAATTCAAGGTAATATCGATTTTGTGAAACCGGCATTGATTGATCGTCATGGGCATGCGCCAATCTACCAGTATTTTGTAAATGAGCAAAAGCAGGCTGAATTTTTAATTGAAGAGATACACGCATTACAAAATGATTATCAATTGCGAGATATATGTATTGTAGCTAAAGAGCACCGCCTAATTGAGAGTATTGCAACGACATTAAACCAGACGAAGATTCCATGTGAGATTTTAACGGGTGATGATGCACAATTTGAAACGAACTCGGTTAAGCTTGTGACAATGCACTCAATTAAAGGGCTCGAGTTTAAAGTCATTTTCTTAGTTCATTTGGATAAGGATGTGATTCCAAATGATGTTTATGGAATACGTGATGAGACAGTTTATACTGAAGAACGTAAGTTAATGTATGTTGGTATGACTCGAGCAAATGATTTACTTTATATGACATCTGTTCGGGCCCCGTCTCCATTTATTAAAGAATTGGATTACGATTTGTTGCGGATGAAGAGAGATTCACGAATTCGACCATTTCATTCAATTCCAATTCAGGATTATTTATTCATTGATCAGCTTGTTGATTTGAATGCGAAAGAAGAAGTCATTAGACAATGGTTAATTAGTGAGTTAATTAAAACATTTGGTTATCCTGCTGAACTAATCCAACTTGAATATCCAGTTCAACTATTTTCAAAGCGAGGCTATGTAGATTTAGCTGTTTCTATTGAATTTAATGGGGAAAGAATTCCTTATATTTTTGCTGAGTTAAAGGCATTTGCTACAGGAATTGAGACAGGGGCAGTACAGCTGAAGTCATATATGCGTGCAAATGAACATGTGCGCTATGGTATTGTAACTGATGGTGTGGATCTGATCATTTTTGATCGTAATGAAGAGATTGTTTTAGATATTCCACCATGTCAACCCCAGTTTTTACCGAACGCAAAGCGGACAAGAATATATATGGATTTACGGCATAATCGAACATATGATTATGTGCAAGATACAGAGGATGAAATGAATATTGAGGTTGTTGATCCTTTTACCAAGATGGTTGTTAATGCTGAAGCGAATGTAAAAGTTCCATTACTCGGTGATGTTGCTGCAGGTTTACCTGTGACAGCAATTGAAAATTTTGAAGCAATGATTCCTCTGCTTGATCAATGGGTTATTCAAGAAAACCTCACCTTCGCATTGCGTGTGACGGGAGATAGTATGATAAATGCTGGAATTGATAAAGGCGATATTGTTATTGTGCATCGTCAAGAGGCAGTGGTAAATGGTGATATTGTGGTCGTTATCATCGGTGATGAAGCCACAATGAAACGGATTATGTTTATGGGTGATACACTGTTACTAATTTCAGAGAATACAAATTATGAGCCGATTCAAATGAATCCAAGCGATGTGGTTATTAATGGTAAGGTAATAGGTGTTCTGAAGAAATAAGTGAGTCTAGGTTCCATAATTGTTACCTATTTGACAAGATTTCAAAAAAAGGAGACTAACAGATGATTAGTAATGAAGATATAAAACATTTACGTCGTTGTGTTGAATTAGCAAAACAGGCATTAGAGAAGGGAGACGAGCCTTTTGGTTCAGTCCTTGTTTCAGCAGAAGGTGATGTGTTATTCGAGGATCACAACCATGTTGCAAGTGGTGATCATACACAGCATCCCGAATTTGCAATTGCTAGGTGGGCGGCAGAGAATTTATCACCAGAAGACCGAAGTCGTGCAACAGTGTATACTTCTGGTGAACACTGTCCGATGTGTGCAGCCGCACATGGATGGGTAGGTTTAGGACGAATTGTATATGCTAGTTCTTCTGAGCAGTTAGCTCAGTGGTTAAATGAATTTGGCGCTAAGCCATCACGAGTTCGCAATCTACCAATTCAAGATGTGATTCGTGATACCCAAATTGATGGTCCCGTACCAGAACTTGCAGAAGAAGTGCGCGAACTTCATCGAAGACTTCATCAAGGAAGCTAATAAAAAATCGGTGTCTTTCATTTTTATTTGAGAGACACCGATTTATTTTAGTCTAAGCGGTAAATTAAGAACTTACCATAACGCCCGTGCTTCTTATAAGCTTTAATTTTATTGATTAATCTAAAGGGCGTATGATTTTTGAGAAAGTCTTTAAACTCTGGTAATGGATAATAGAAAACAATGTCTACAGTACGACTATGTTGTAGTACCGAATCTAAAATATTATAGACGACTTTTTTAAATATTTTTATTGAAAAAGGATGAAAGAAATAGAATACGTTGTCCTCTGGCTTAATCTGATAATGTTCAGCAAGGCCAAATTTAAATTGAATCGGGGCTTGTAAATGGGTATTTTTCATTTTATAGAGTTCTTTATTTCTTAATGCTTCATCGAATGTTAGGTCATTCATTTCGATACCAGTAACCGGTACATCAAAGTGATAATGGAGGAAAAAAGAGACTCTTCCTTTTCCGCAACCAAAATCAACAACGTGATCCTCAGGTCTTAACTTATAATGTTCAATTAATTGCTCCAATGCTATGTATGGTGTTGCTTCATAACGGTTATATGCTGTCTGCATCTGTTGTGATTCTCTAAGTCCATCTGTTTTGACTTGGAGCATTTGATCAAATTTCCTTTCTATCAATCTTACAAATTCACTCCATCTCTGTATAAATATTCTACCTATCTATTAATACATCGTTTGATAATGAAGTCAAGTCATCTTAGATCTTGAGTGGAATAGATAACAAACGCCATAAGTACATTGTATTCTTCGGTGAGATCATTAATAATACATGTTATGATAAGTTCAACACAATTAAGGAGATAGACAATGAACATACCAATTTTATATGAAGATAATCATTTATTGATTGTTGAGAAGCCAGTTAACATTCCAGTTCAAGAAGATAACAGTAAGGATGCTGATTTATTAACAATCCTAAAACAAGATTTAAAAGTTCGCTATCAAAAGCCGGGTAACGTTTTTCTTGCATTGGTTCATCGTTTAGATCGTCCCGTTGGTGGCGCAATTGTCTTTGGTAAGACTTCTAAGGCAGCATCAAGGCTGTCGGATATGATTCGAAGACACACGATTGATCGTGAATATTTAACAGTTGTTCATGGTAGGCCGAAGCAAAAGAAGGCCAAGCTTGAGCATTACCTGCTAAAAGATAACCGTAAGAATAAGGTATCAGTTGAATCAGCTAAGCACCCAAATGCAAAAAAAGCGATTTTAGAATATGAAGTGATAGATTCTAAAGAAGGATTAAGCTTACTTAGAGTGAAACTACATACAGGGAGATCTCACCAAATCCGTGTGCAGCTGTCAACTATCGGTCATCCCATTTACGGTGATCAAAAGTATGGCCAAAAACATAATCAACCTGGGCAACAAATTGCACTCTGGGCACACACACTTTCATTTGAGCACCCGGTCCGAAAAGAACCATTGAGTGTTAAATCAGCACCACCAGAAACATTTCCTTGGGATTTATGGCGTTTTATGTAGTAAAATAGAGAAAAATAGATCAGAAAAGGATGGTTAACGAATGGTGAAAGTTGATAAAAAATCTGTTGCTTTAACTTTTGATGATGGTCCAAATCAAACCTATTCTTTAGAGGTGCTTAAGCTGTTAGAAAAGTATCACGCTAAGGCGACTTTCTTTTATATTGGTAATCAGATTGAGGCTAATTTAGACGTCGTTGAACAAGTAGTAGCTAAAGGACATGAAATTGGTAACCACACATGGAGTCATCCTGATTTAACCAAAATAAGTCCTGAAGAAGTTAAGCAGGAAATTGAATCTACATCTGAAGTAATTAAAAAGTCAGTAGGCAAAGCACCAGTCATTTTCCGTCCACCGTATGGTGAGATTAATGATCAGGTTGAATCAATGACAGAGTTATCTCCGGTGCTTTGGGAAGTAGATTCAGAGGATTGGCGGACACAAGATCCAGATGAGATTTATCAACTCGTAACAGATAATGTGGAAGATGGTTCGATTGTTTTACTACATGAGATTCATCAAGGCACAGTTGATGCACTTGATCGAATCTTGAAGTTTTTAGTTGATGCAAACTATCAATTTGTTACTGTATCAGAACTAAATCGTTAAAGGAGCACTCAATCTATGACAACGGTATACTTTGTTAGACACGCAAAACCTGATTTTTCAATCCACGATGACTTAACTCGGCCTCTTACAAAAGAAGGACTTCAGGATAGTAAACGAATGACAGATTTCTTGATCGATAAACAAATTGATCACGTTTACTCTAGTCCATATCTGCGTGCGATTGACACAATCAAGGATTTCGCAAAAAGGGCGCAGCTACATATAAAGTTAGTAGAAGACTTCAGAGAGAGAAAAGTAAGTGATGAGTGGATTGAGGATTTCGATGGTTTTGCCAAAATGCAGTGGCAAGATTGGGATTATAGGCTACCAGATGGAGAAAGCTTAAATCAAGTTCAACGAAGAAATGTTGCTGCATTGAGAGAATTGATTAATCAGCATCCGAATCAGAATATCGTGATCGGTACACACGGTACGAGTATGAGCACGATGCTCAATTATTTTGACCACCATTTTGATTATCAATTCTTTAACCGAATTAAACATGAGATGCCATTGATCATCTGTGCAAAATTTAACGGTGAGAATTTGGTGGATGTTGAGGAATTCACTATTAACGAGTTAAATTAATATTAAAAGTCAATCATTAATTTTTCAACAAAAACATAGAGTTTGACTGGTTGAAATATATTAGTCTTATAGTACGCTAGGGACAGTGGTTGTAAGTGTCATATAATGACCTTTTTATATCAACTGATGCTTCTAGCGTTTTAGCTTTGGTTATAGTCATTTTTGTAAGTGCTTACAATCATTTGGTTTGGAAGTTTTTAATTAAAATATATTGTTAGAAAGGATATTATAATGGATTTTACACTGAATCAAGAGATGTTAATGACTGACACTAAATCAGGTGCATTATTTTATCAAGAGGAAGAAGCACTGAGTGGAGTAAGAAAAATTGCCAACAAAGTCATGCATGATGTTGAGCTTGTTTTTGGTTCTCAACCAGAAGCTACTAAAGATAGGGATAAGCTAAGTCGTCACGCTGTATTATATGGGACAGTTGGGCATAGTCCACTATTAGATGAACTCAATGAAAAGGAACTAATTGACCTAACAGAGATAGCAGGGAAGCGTGAGGTCTTCTTATTCCAGGTAGTTGATCAACCTATTCAAGGTGTAGAAAAAGCATTAGTCATTGCAGGTAGTGATAAACGGGGTACGATTTATGGTTTGTTCCACTTATCTGAAAAGTTAGGCGTATCTCCTTTAGTTGATTGGAGTGGTGTTTTGCCAGCTCGTAAAGAGTCATTTTCACTAAAAGGTGGCTATAAGTATGTATCTAAAGAGCCGTCTGTTAAGTACCGCGGATTCTTTATTAATGATGAATGGCCTGCATTCGGTAATTGGTCAGCTAAAAACTTTGGTGGCTTTAATGCTGAGATGTATGATCATGTCTTTGAATTACTACTGAGATTAAAAGGGAATTACCTCTGGCCAGCGATGTGGTCTGCTCGCTTTAATGACGACGGTCCAGGATTGGCTAATGTGGAATTAGCCGATGAATATGGTGTTATTATGGGAGCTTCGCATCATGAACCGTGCTTGCGTTATGGTGAGGAGTACAAGTATTTACGTGGTCCTGACTCAATTTATGGTGATGCTTGGAACTTTATAACGAATAGAGAGGGTATCACAAAGTTTTGGGAGGATGGATTAAAGCGTACGGGTCACTTTGAAAATATTATTACAATCGGTATGCGTGGTGAAGCAGATACGAAGATTATGGGTGAAGATGCAACGCTAGAAGATAATATTAATCTATTGCGAGATGTCATCCAAACGCAAAATAAGTTAATTAAAGAACATGTTAATCCAAACTTAAAAGAAGTACCGAGAATGTTGGCACTTTATAAAGAGGTTGAACCGTTTTTTTATGGTGATGATAATACTCCCGGCTTAATTAACTCTGAAGAGCTAGAAGATGTTATTTTAATGCTATGTGATGATAATCACGGTAATTTACGTACGCTTCCAACTGAGGATATGCGTAAACACTCAGGTGGCTATGGTATGTATTATCACTTTGATTACCATGGTGGCCCAGTTTCGTATGAGTGGATCAATAGCTCATACTTACCGAAGATTTGGGAGCAAATGACGATGGCTTATGACTTCGGTGTACGAGACTTATGGATTGTTAATGTTGGTGATATCGCTACTCAAGAGCTGCCATTGTCGTTCTTCCTTGATTTAGCTTATGATTTTGATAAATGGGGAACAAATGCGATTAATAAGACAGATGATTATACAAAACAGTGGATTGAACAACAATTTGCAGGTGTGTTCAATGCAGAGCAAAAGGATAAGGTTTTTGAATTACTAAACGGCTATACTAAAATAGCACATAACCGTAGACCTGAAGCAATGAATGTTGATGTCTATCATCCTGTAAACTACCATGAAACGGATCAATTGCTTGACCGTATTGATCATTTATTAGGACTGGCAGAAGAATTGTATCAGGAAGTAGATCAACAACATTTCACAGCTTACTTTGCATTAGTTTATTATCCAACTGTTGGCAACTTAAATCTACAAAAAATGTGGTTACTCAACGGTAAAAATAAATATGCTGCTCAATTAAACCTGATTGAGGCGAATGAGCTAGCTGAACAAGTAAGGGCTTGTCTGAAGCGGGATCAGGAGATTGTTGATGAATATCATACGATTACTAATGGTAAATTCTATGGTATGGGGTTATCCGAGCATATTGGTTTTGTTCATTGGAATGAAGATGAGAATAAAAACCCTGTCCTATCCTATGTGTTACCAGTGAATAAGCCAAGACTTCTTGTCTCAATTGATGGTACAGAGCTAAGAAGTGAAGGTAGTCCATGGCATGTGAATACTTTGCCATTAGTCGACTTCTTAGAACCAGATGTGAATCAAGCTTCGTTTACTATTTCAAGTGTGAGCGAGAATAATGCGGAGTATCATATTTCTACTGATCAGGATTGGTTATCATGCTCAGCAGCAAGCAGCGTTTTAGATGGTAAAAATAAATTGTCAGAAACGATCCATGTATTTGTTGATCGAGATGTGCTAGCTGATCAAGCTGAAGGACGCATTACAGTTAAAACGCCAGTGGGTAAAGTGACGATTGTCGTTCCTGTAGTTAATAACGATTTTACAAATTATCCAGATATGACATTTGTTGATACAAAAGGTTATATCTCAATAGAAGCAGAACACTTTGCTACTCAAAAGGCGATTGAAAATCTAGATGGTACGCTGAATCGTTTTGAAGTCCTAGATGGCTACGGTAAGACTTTATCAGCAATTAAAGCATTCCCGACAGATACACATTATCAAGTTGGTATAGATGCACCATTTGTTGAGTATCATTTTGTTACACAGGAATCGGGTGTATATGAGCTTGAATTTTATTTACAGCCATCCAACCCTGTGACGCGAGAGGGTACGATGTATGCAGGTATTCAAGTCAACGAAAATGATGTTGATGTGATCAATGTCCTTCCTGATGGTTATCATGTAGATGGACCACACTGGGGGGTAGATGTGATTAATAATATTCGTACAACTAAAACAAAAATAACTTGTGAGCAAGGCCTAAATAAATTACGAATTTATGCGGTAAGCCCGGGATTTGTGTTAGAAAAACTTCTCATTTACCCAGATGGTAAAAAGTTAGCTAATAGCTACTTAGGTCCGAATGAAACGTATTATGTTGGTAGATAAAATAAATAGTATTACGAAATACCCAAAAGCAAAATAGCTTGCTTTTGGGTATTTTTTTATCTCTTCTGTTCTAGTTTTTTTGGAAAAACCATATAGATAGGTTAGCTAGATTAAATAATTTTATAGAAAAGGGATAATGAAAATGATCTATTTAATTTTCGCTTTATTGTTTGTTTCAGTATTTGAAGTCTTTGCACATAGCTCAATTATCAGTTCGTTTATGGTTGGCTTGGGCGGGGCTGATATGATGCTAATTATTTTATTTGTTGTGTATTTAATGGCGGTAATGATCGGAGCCATTCTTTCTGGTTATTTGATTGATCAAGTAGGTGCAAAATTCATTTCAATCATTGGGTTGTTCGCAGTATCTGGGATATTAGTTGTTTATCTATTCGTTCATTCACCGGGTCAATTGTTAACGATTAGATTTGTCCATGGCTTATTTAGTGGGTTTTTATTTACTAGTATACTTGTTCAATTATCAACAATTGAGACATCAGTAGTTAAAGGTAGTTTTATAAAATATTCAGCTTGTATCATATGTCTGGCTTCATTTCTTGGATCAAGTTTTGGTGTTATTATGAGCAAACATTTTGTTGTTGAATCTGTATTTTACTCAATCAGTTTGTTAATATTTGCGCTCGGTGTTGTTAGTATTTTTATAATAAAAGAACCTAAAGTAGCGCAACAAATATTAAGCTTCTCAAACTATCTTAAGGCGACATTTGTCTTAGTCAATCAATCAGTAATGGGCTATAGCTATTCTGCTGCGCTATTATTGATGTTTACTCAAGGCACATTGCACTACCTACTACCACAAAAAATAGCTACATTAGGAGAATCATCTAGCTTAACGGTGTATTTGCTCACTGTTTTTATTTTAGTTAGTAGTATTGTATTACTCCTACCAACTAAAAAACTCTTTGAGCGTTTTTCGACAGAGATCATCATAATCTTTGGAATGCTAATATTGTCTTTATGTCTATTCATGATTAGCTTTATTAATTTAGTTCCTATTCTGTATATATTAATGACCATATACGGGTTTGGATTTGCTTGTGTATTATTACTGATTTTACAAGGTGTTGTAGGGGGTTCTTCAGACGATAATCGAGGCATTGGCTTTGGATTATTAATATGTTTTATGGCATTTGGTGTGTTGGCAGGGTCATTTGTTACAGGCGTTTTTCCAACTATTACACTATCATTTTTAATTGGTGGATTTATTTTAGCACTGTGTTCAGCTTATTATGGATTCTCGATTAAACTAAATCAAATAAACTCAATGATTAACAACTAATCCCAGAAGAATCAATTTTATAGAATTTAGTTTATTAACTGAATGAATTTCATAATGACTTAATTGGCTATAAAACACGAACAATTGGGTTACAGGTGACGCGGTGATTTCCACTCTAGGCGGACGCTTTCGGGCCTACAGGATGTAGGTCATGCAAGCGTCGTCACACGACGTGACGGTTTTAGCTTGCCTTCGTTAAACTCAGCTAATTG
>FZPS01000073.1_pt226 | contig 17182 bp, 9 predicted proteins | sample 1817821 | NCBI WGS metagenome assembly FZPS01 (sample SAMEA104158645, study PRJEB21678) | metagenome | place: Germany | collected 2015-04-21
CGGAGCGGATCAATTATGGAATATAATGAAAAACCGTTACCTTATAGAAGAGACCGCATTTGAGAATCATATTCGGAAGACAGCGGAAAGTTTTTCCGACCGATAAACAGAAACCGTTATAACAAATTAATGCTGCACCGAATGTAGTGTAATATTCGGTGCAGGATATGCAAGTATTCTGCACCATTATTGCCTGATTGCATGCAGATTATTGGTTTTTACCTGCAAATCATAATGATATAGCAAATTACCTGCTTATAACAGTTAAACTTGAAGTTCACAATTTTAAAGTAAAACTCTTGAGTCTCTCCTTTAACCTAAAACCCGCATAAATATACAAAGAAAACATAGTCAAATCACTCGAGGCTACGTGCTCAAGTGCGTGGATTTGATATGGCAATTTCTAAAAATGAGGTTAATGTTCCTGTGGTAGCCTGATACTAACACAGGGTCACTTAAAAACTAAAAAGGTGTAGCTAATTAGGTTTTAGTTGATTATTAATCCATATCTTAACTTAGTTATTGCATTATAACTTAAATTGAGTTATAATACAAATCAGAGTTAAGAAAGGGCGGAAGTGATGGGATATTTGAATACTTTACTTGGAATACATGTAGTATATAAGGGCGATATTGTGAGGAATATACCCAATTTTATTCATGCACGATATAAGCTGCAGAAAGCCACTCTTGACGGAAATGAAGTTATATTCCTATTCCCGAAGACTGAATTGGAACCTGTAAGCGCTATTAAAAAACATATAGAGAGGATACAGAAAGAAGAAAATTTGCATGTTATTCTTGTTCCTAAGAAACTGACATATAGGCAGAAAGAATATCTTCTGCGCGATCGTATACCGTTTATTGTGGAGGAAAAACAGATATACCTTCCTTTTATGGGAACTTATCTTCAGGAGCGAAGCGATGGAGAAAAGCAAATGACGGATGTAATGCTTCCTTCCGCACAACTGCTGTTTCTATACTACATTTATAACGGTTGCGGTGAGCTGCTGACCAGTGAAGCTGCCAAAGCATTGGAATTAACACCGACATCTATCTCCAGAGCATCAATACAACTTGAGGGTATGGGATTAATTAAGACAGAAAAAAGAGGTGTACAGAAAGTTGTTTTTTCCGATAAAACTGTGCAAGAGCTCTTTACTGAAGGGCAAAAACACCTGGCTAATCCGGTAAAGAGAAGAGTATATGTACCGAAAAGTGAGATAAAAGAAAGATTGCTTTTTAGCGGATACTCTGCTCTTTCCAATTATTCTATGTTGAATCCGTCTGACATTGACTTTTATGCTACAGACAGTATTGCAAGATGGGAGAAGATTGCTTCAAAGAAGTTGCTAAACAAGGATGAGCAATGTGCAGTGGAATTTTGGAGTTATAATCCGAGAAAACTATCCAAGGACGAAAATGTTGACAGGCTTTCTCTTGCATTATCTCTTCGGGAAGATAAGGACGAAAGGGTAGAGGAAGCTGTGCAGGAAATGCTTGAGCAGGTATGGAGGGATATTGATGATAAGAGGAATTGAAAGCTTTAGAAAATGGTTCCAAGGCTGTGAAGAGCAATATGTGATTATAGGGGGGACTGCTTGTGACCTGTTAATGACAAATGAAGGGTTGGATTTTCGTGCGACAAAAGATATTGATCTTGTATTGGTTATAGAAGCATTAGATGTTTCGTTCGGAAAAAGATTTTGGGAATACATAGTTGCTGCAGGGTATGAACATCGCAACAAAAGCACGGAAGCATATCAATTTTACCGCTTTTCAAAGCCGCAATTGCAAGAATACCCTGCAATGATTGAACTGTTTACAAGAAAACCGGACACAATCATTCTGCCTCGAAATGCTATTCTTACACCGCTCCCGTTAGATGAAAATATTTCCAGTCTATCGGCTATTCTTCTTGATGATGATTACTATAATTTTTTAATGCAGGGAAGAACAAAGGTTGCAGGAGTAACTGTTTTAGACGTAACTCATCTGATTGCTTTTAAAGCTAAGGCATGGTTGGAGTTGTCTGAAAGAAATGTAGCCTGCGGTGATGTAGACAGCAGGGATATAAAGAAACATAAGAATGATGTATTTCGCTTAACGGAGCTTCTTTACCCTGATCAAGAGCCGCTTCGGAATGTGCCGCTTACAGTGCTGAAAGATATGAGAACCTTTTTAGAGAAAATGGAAACGGAAGATGTGGATTTGATAAAGCTTCGTATACCGAATAAGACCAAAGACACTATATTGGAAGAATTGCGTTCTTTGTACGGTTTAGATTAATCAATTGCCAGGCAAGTAATGCTGAAAGATGTATTAGCTACATGATATAAATAAAAAAGACGAACACGCTTTTGTGTCCGTCTACCGTAATCTGGAGGCGCCATCCGGATTTGAACCGGAGAATGAAGGTTTTGCAGACCTCTACCTTACCGCTTGGTTATGGCGCCATAAATAAATGGAGCGGGTTACGAGATTCGAACTCGCGACTTTCACCTTGGCAAGGTGACACTCTACCGCTGAGTTAAACCCGCTCGTTTGGTGCCCAGAGGCGGAATCGAACCACCGACACGGAGATTTTCAGTCTCCTGCTCTACCGACTGAGCTATCTGGGCATATGGCGACCTGGATGGGGCTCGAACCCACGACCTCCAGCGTGACAGGCTGGCATTCTAACCAACTGAACTACCAGGCCGCATAACGGGTAAAAATTGCTCTTAACCAGATCATTACAATATATTCTCTTAAAAAAGTACAATCAGACCTTCATTTTTAGGTCGCTTATTGAGTATACAAAATAGGCGTATTTTTGTCAACAGAAAAAAACCGGTGTGTCAAACAAACAAAGATGCGTACAAAGATGTTGTTATACTTCCTTAATTATGATTTAATTAAAGTCGGTAATGTCTTTTAGAAGACATTGAAAAGAGTTTATGTAAGCTCTTTAAAAATTAAATATCTCTTTTTGTGGTCTCACAATGTGAGACTGAACAAGGGAATCGGGTGCAAAGCCCGAACGGTACCGCCGCTGTAAGCGCCCATAATCAATGCTCGTTGACGAAAGTCGGTCACTGGGAAACCGGGAAGGCAGAGTTTGGTTAGCAGACTATTAGTCTTGCGAAGCGTTAGTCAGAAGACCTACAAGAAGATGCTGTGCTCCTTTTTGGAGTAAGTGCGTTTAGCATGAATACGGTTGCAACAGTTTTTTGCGGTTGTGACCGTTTTTTAACAGGGATGTGGCGGGTGCAAATATTCGGGAGGATAAAGGTTGCAGGTAAAGGGCATAAAAAAGCATAAGGGAAAAATAATTGCAGCAGTAGTTATACTGTGTGTCCTCGTTGTAACATATATTTGGGGCGGCAATTATGCTGTATCGGATATATCATATAACTCGGCAAGTCCTTCTCCTACACCTTGTCAAAGAGAGGGTTCTTCGGAGGGTGTTTTTGAAGGTTCCAAATCCTATTCCGAACAGTTGGGTATGGTATTTGATAAGGAAACAGGCAAGGACAGATATCTTACCGACCCTGTTCCTGAAGGAAAACCCATACCCGTAGAACCCCAAGATGCCGTTATAACCGACACTGCACATACCTGCATTCTTTCTGTCCGTTGCGATACCATATTGAATAATATGAAATATTTAGACAAAGAAAAGGTGGAGCTTGTGCCGAAAGACGGAGTTATTTTCCCGGCTACCGAAGTAACTTTCTATGAGGGTGAATCGGTTTTTAATATTCTTCGAAGAGAAATGAAGAAAGCAGGAATTCATATGGAGTTTGTGAATACTCCCATGTACAACAGTGTATATATTGAAGGTATCAACAATCTTTACGAGTTTGATGTAGGTGAGCTTTCCGGCTGGATGTATAAGGTGAACGGTTGGTTTCCCAATTACGGCGCTTCCCGTTATCAGTTAAAAGCCGGTGATGTGGTTGAATGGGTATATACCTGTAATTTAGGACGCGATGTGGGTGGATATTACGCTATGGGGGAAGAATGATGAAAGACACGTTTTCCACATACCACCCTGCCGTAAACTTTCTGTATTTCACTTTAATACTGGTGTTTTCCATGTTTTTTATGCACCCTGTTTGTCTTGCAACATCTTTACTGTCGGCTTTATGTTATTCAATTTATTTGAACGGTAAAAAAGCTTTATTCTTCAATCTTAAATATATGTTACCGCTACTTATCATTACCGCCCTTATAAACCCCGCTTTTAACCATGAAGGCGGCACCATTCTTACCTATCTTAGAGACGGCAATCCTTTAACGCTGGAATCCATAACATACGGAATAGCCGCAGCGGTTATGCTTATTACCGTCATATCCTGGTTTTCCTGCTATAACGCGGTTATGACTTCCGATAAGTTTGTGTACCTTTTCGGACGCATTATTCCTGCTCTGTCGCTGATATTATCCATGGCTTTACGTTTTGTTCCACATTTTAAGGCACAGATTAAGGTGGTTTCCGATGCGCAAAAGTGTATAGGGCGGGATGTCTCCAACGGAAGTATTTTACAGCGGGCAAAGCACGGTATACGAATACTGTCCATTATGGTTACATGGGCGTTGGAAAACGCCATTGAAACGGCGGATTCCATGAAAAGCCGCGGTTACGGTTTGCCGGGACGCACAGCCTTTTCCATATATCGTTTTGATAAGCGGGATAAAAAAGCTATGCTCTTTTTGTCTCTTTGCGGAATATATATCATATTAGGGGCTTTTTTAGGCGGTATATATTGGAGATATTTTCCCACTATGAAAGGTGTGGGGTTTGAACTTTATCCCATATCCCTTTATATCTGCTACTTTGCCTTGTGTATAATGCCGGTTGTTATTAATGTAAATGAGGATAGAAAATGGAAAGCTATACAATCAAAAATTTAACTTTTTCCTATCCGGAGAAAGAGAAAAAAGTATTAAATAATCTCTCTTTTTCCATAGAGCGGGGACAGTTCGTAACTCTTTGCGGACCTTCGGGGTGCGGTAAAACCACACTTCTCAGACAACTAAAAACTGTGCTTGCACCGCATGGAAGTTTAAGCGGAGATATCATATTTGAAGGGAAACCGTTATCTGAAGTTGATATACGTACCCAAAGTTCAAAGATAGGTTTTGTAATGCAATCTCCCGATAATCAGATTGTTACCGACAAGGTATGGCATGAATTGGCTTTCGGGTTGGAAAGTTTAGGCTTTAATACACCCGCTATCCGTTTGAAAGTAGCTGAAATGGCTTCATTTTTCGGTATAGAGACCTGGTTTTATAAAAATGTTACCGAACTATCCGGAGGACAAAAGCAACTGCTGAACCTTGCAGCTATCATGGCGATGCAACCGTCGGTACTTATACTGGACGAACCCACAAGTCAGTTAGACCCCATAGCGGCAACGGAATTTATCTCCGCTGTGGAAAAGATAAACAGAGAATTAGGTGTCACCGTTATAATAACCGAGCATAGGTTGGAGGAGGTTTTCGCTATATCCGACAGGGTATTGGTTATGGATGAAGGGCGGATAATCTGTGACGGTACACCTAATGAAGTGGGTGAACAGTTGAAAGACTTACATCACGGCATGTTTTTAGCAATGCCTGTTCCCATGCGTGTCTATGCGGGTGTGGAAAATAGTCTTGCTTGTCCCGTTACCGTAAGAGAGGGACGTACATGGTTGGATACCTTTACAAAGAACAAACAGTTAAGAGATATCCCTGCTGAGGATTCAATAAAGGAGCAAGAGGGTATTCCCGTTATTGAGTTTGATGAAGTATGGTTCAAATATGAAAAGGATGCTCCGGATGTGCTTAAAGGTCTTTCCATGAAAATATATCAAGGAGAGTTCTATGCCATATTGGGCGGAAACGGTACGGGAAAAACCACGGCACTGTCGCTCATATCCGGCATAAACAAGCCTTACAGAGGAACGGTTAGAATAAACGGGAAAGAACGGTCCAAGATAGGGGATAAAGAACTGTTTAACCGTATGTTGGGTGTATTACCGCAAAATCCTCAAGCACTTTTTGTTAAAAAGACCGTGCAGGAGGATCTTTTGGAAATGCTGTCCGGACAAAAGAAGTCCAAAGCGGAAAAAGAGCAACAAATAGCAAAGATCGCGAAACTGTGCAGATTGGAAGAGCTGTTATCCATGCACCCTTATGATTTGTCAGGCGGAGAACAACAGCGGGCGGCTTTAGCCAAGGTTCTTCTTTTAGAGCCTAAGATATTGCTTTTAGATGAGCCTACTAAAGGCATGGACGCGGAATTTAAACGGATATTCGCTAATATTCTTTATGAGCTTTTGTATAAAGGCGTTACCGTACTCATGGTAAGCCACGATATTGAGTTTTGTGCAAAATATGCTCATAAATGTGCTCTGTTCTTTGACGGTAATATAGTAAGCTGGAATACCCCGCGAAGTTTCTTTTCCGACAACAGTTTCTATACCACCGCAGCCAACAGAATGGCAAGACATATGCTTCCGACCGCAATAACTGCGGAAGATATAATTTATGCGTGCGGGGGAAAAGCGGAACCTTTTGAAATAAAGATACCGGAAGATAGAAACATTATGCCCATAGATACAAAAGAAGATACAGCAGAGGAATATGACAAAAGTGTATTAAAAAGTGAAAAAAAGAATAATAAGTTGCCCGCCTGGCGTATAGCAGGTGCAGTACTTACTGCTTTAGCCTTTCTTGTAACGGCATATTTTGCCGTAAGCAACATGGGGGATTTGTCAGCTATTATTAAACAGGGTGATTTATCGGTAGTTTCTTTCGGTAAAGAAATGAATATATGGCACTATGTTCTGTTAGCCGTTGCATTGGCAGCGGAATTACTCCTGTTCTTTATTCTTCTTCGGCCTAAACATACAAAGATAGATAACGAACAGGTAGCGGCGGATAAAAGAAAGCTTTCCAAGCGTACACTTCTTGCCGCTGCAATGATACTTATAGCTATCCCATTAACTATCTACTTAGGCGTCTATTATTTAGAGGACAGAAAATATTATTTTATCAGTATGCTGATAATATTGGAAACCATGCTGCCTTTTGTCCTTATATTTGAAGGGCGCAAACCTCAGGCAAGAGAGTTGATTATAATTGCGGTGCTTTGTGCCATAGGAGTGGCGGGGCGTACGGCTTTTTTCATGTTACCGCAATTCAAGCCGGTAGCGGCTATTGTAATTATAGCGGGAGTTGCATTCGGAGGGGAGACGGGATTTTTAGTAGGAGCGGTTACCGCCTTTGTGTCCAATATGTTTTTCGGTCAGGGTCCGTGGACACCTTGGCAGATGTTTGCTTTCGGTATAATAGGGTTTTTGGCCGGGATATTATTCAGAAAAGGAATATTACGGCGCAATACTATTGCACTTTGTATCTTCGGCGGACTGGCTACATTCTTAATATACGGAGGTATAATGAATCCCGCATCGGTATTGATGTATGAGGCAAAACCCACAATGGAAATGTTCTATGTTGCATATATCCGGGGTATTCCTTTTGACCTTATCCATGCGGTTGCCACCGTTGTCTTCCTGTTTTCCATTGCAAAACCCATGCTGGAGAAATTGGACAGGGTAAAACTGAAGTACGGACTTATAGAAAGGTGAAGTTTTTTGCTTCTTTAACATAAAAAGCTGCCAAACAGTTTTCTGTTATCATCAGAAAACGAATAGATAGGGCATCTTAAAAATGGTATAATATTTTCAAGTATATTAACTACTTGAGATAGGGAGGTGTTTCTTTGGCACACAATAATTTGCGTATTGTTGACGACAATATGTATCAAAAACTCTTGGGTGAACTTAAAGAAAGAGTGAGAAGCAGTCAACTAAAAGCTGCTGTAAAAGTGAACTATGAACTTTTGGACTTGTATTGGAATTTCGGAAAGGAAATTGCATTAAGACAGGAACAGTGTGCTTGGGGCGATGCATTTATCAAGTCACTGTCAAAAGATTTGTGCAAGGAATTTCCTAAACTGCAAGGGTTTTCCGAAACTAACCTTAAGTATATGAAGCGCTTTTATTTGTTTTACCAAAAAAGTCAACAGGCTGTTGACCAATTGGAATATATATTCTCAATTCCTTGGGGACATCATATTCTGTTAATGACAAAATGTAAAAGTCCGGAAGAAGCGTTGTTTTACATTGAGAAAACAATTAAAAACGGTTGGAGCAGAGCAGTACTTCTCAATTATTTAGATACGACTCTTTACACAACACAAGGAAAGGCAATCACAAATTTTACAACTCTCCTGCCTGATTCTCAAAGTGATTTAGCAAAAGAAACATTAAAAGATCCATATAATTTTGATTTCCTTACCTTGACGGAAGGATATAGGGAAAAAGAATTAGAGGATGCATTGACAACGAATATTACTCAGTTTTTATTAGAGCTGGGGCAAGGCTTTGCTTTTGTGGGGCGACAGGTGCCGATTATGGTTGGCTCAAAAGAGATGTTTATTGATCTATTGTTTTATCACTTGGAGCTTAGATGCTATGTTGTTGTGGAACTCAAGGCGACGGAATTTGAACCCGGCTATATCGGGCAATTAGGTGTTTATGTTGCTGCAATGAATCATCAGAGGAAAAAGGAAGCAGATAATGAAACATTGGGATTGTTAATCTGTAAAACAAAGGATAATGTCGTGGCTGAATATGCTTTGGAATCCAGCAGTCAACCTATCGGAATTTCAGAATATCATTTATCTCAACTTCTTCCGAAAGATTACAGGAGCAGTTTGCCGAGTATTAAAGAAATTGAGCAAGGCGTTATGGCAATCGGAAAAGAGGTATTTTTATAGTTGAAAAGTAAAAAAAGGGTAGCAATTGCATACCCTTTGTGATATGGTTTAGTTGAGTTTGAAGTCTCGGTAGTTTACGGGATTTCAGGAGATAATTTCGAGTGCTGTATGCGGTGGTCTGTTCTTTGGAATAAGAACGCATACATGTTAAAAGGGAAGCCGGTCGGAATCCGGCACGGACGCTGCCACTGTGAAGGTCCGCACTCCCGCGGTGAAAACCGGTCATTGAATCGTTATGATTTGATAAGGCAAGGGAGAGCATAAAAAGGACCGAAGTCAGGAGACCTGCTCGGAATTCATGCCGTCACACGATAAATGACAGGGGCATGGTGTTTTGATGTGCGAAGATACAGCCGCACGATGGTAAATATTTACTGTCGTGCGGTTTTTTCATCTGATTCCTAAGCACATCCTTTGTCGAAGACGGAAAAAAGACCAATCGTAAAAACAGCGGAGCGAGTTCTTTTAAAGAACCCCGCTGCAAAGCGGTCTCTAAATTCGATGAAGAAAGGGGTTGATGCACGGAAAATGAAATATTGACAGTTACAAATGATTTTCCACAAAAGATGACAGGTTCAGGTGATGATATTTAGTCACTTGAGAGTATTAATATGAAGAAACTAATTTGTATAAGGAGATTAACAATGCAAAGAAGTATAAAAGTAAATAAGTTTTTAGCTGTTATTTTATCCCTGCTTATACTCCTGCAAATATGCCCGTTAGGTGTATTTTCCGCAACAGCAATATATGAGCTTAAGGATACAACGGCAACGAAAATAGGTTCATTTACTCAGAGCGGTCAAACAATGGATATATATAAGCTGTCCCTTGACGGTTCCAAATATGGCTCTGTACAGTTAAAGGGACGGGATATGCTCGGCAACAGGATGCCCGTACTTCGTACACCTTCCGGTCAATACAAAATGATACAGCTTGTTCGGTTGGGTATAGTTTCCGAGACCAATATAGGTAAAGAGTGTTATGAGAACACAAAAGGTTTTCTGCCGGAAGATATAGTCAATGATTGCATGGAAGAAAACACTATCGGGTATTATTGGTATGGAATGCAACCTATGCCTGGGCTTGGTCCTGCCGTAGCACATATTGCAGGCTTTATCATAATAGAGTGGTCGTCAGCTACAGCTGTAAATGAGAAAAGAGAAACATCAATAAATGCATTAACCGAAGTTTGGGAAGCTGCTAAAGAAACCGATGCTTACAAAAACGCAAGCGGAGAAACAGCCGATATTGCTTCAAATGTTGACTCGACGTATAACGAAACCGTTACAGCCATAAATATGGCTCCGAGTATAAAAGAAATTGAAGAAGTGAAAAATACCGGAATAGAAGCAATAAATACCATTATTGCCGGCGGTGAAGCAACCGGACCTACAGTTGAGTATATTATCACATATATCACGGTGGAAAAATTGTTTATTGACGGCAATTTTATTGTGGAACCGACAGAAATGAAACTGCCTAAAGGTCTTAATGCGGCAGATCTTATGATGCAGGCTCTGAAAGCACGTTATCCCGAAAAGGGTGAAGAAGCATATCGGTACAACGGCGGTTATCTTGCAGGTGTTTGGGATCCGGACTTTGTGTATAAGGGCTCGGGAACGGTGCAGAAAGAGGGATACCTAAGCGAAAAAGATGCGGGTTCTTTCAGCGGCTGGATGTATTGCGTTAATGAAAGATTCCCCTCAACCGGTATGGACGGTTATACGTTAGAAGACAATGACGTTATGCGTCTTATATACGTAGGGCATTACAGTGCTACAGGCGGCGGAGCGAACAGGAGTGACCTTATAAGAAAGGTTGCTAATATTCGTAAGCAGTATTCAAATTCTATTGAAGCCATAACGGAGATATACGGTACTGCATACGATGACGCAATGACTGTTTTGAAACAAACTACCGTTGGAGAATACGAGGTGTCAAGTGCTCTGAATGCATTGATTACCATAGAAACATCCGTTTCCGTAACGGATATTGTTGATGTCCCTGCCGAAGTTGCTGCGGAGACGCCTTTGTCATTAGTCGGTACGGTAGAGCCGGATAATGCATCCCATAAAGAAATAACCTGGACTGTTAAGAATCAGGGTACGACAGGTGCATTCATAGAGAAAAATATTTTACATACCTTGTCGGAAGGTAATGTTACGGTTACTGCAACAATTGAAAACGGTAAAATAAAAGAAGACTTTTCCAAAGACTTTGATATAACGGTTACTATAAGCCTTGCACAGCAACTTGAGGAGGCAAAACAGGCAAGAATTGATCAAATTAATGCCGTATATACCGGTGTCGATGAGACCGATTACACAAAAGATTCATGGACACGTTTTTATGCTTTGATACAAAGTGCCATTGCAAATGTGCATGCAGCTACAACAGTTGATGCCATTAATGCTGTTGCAATACCTTCAACAGACGGTCTTGAAACGGTTGCGGCACATCTTGCAACCCTAAAAACAGCCAGGATTGAAAAGATAAATGCCGTTATCAACGGTTTGACGGAGGCCGATTATACACCCGATTCATGGACGGAATTACAGACCGCAATAACCGATGCGATTCAAGCGGTTACCGATGCTACGGATGCAGCCGCAGTGGAAGCGGTTAATATACCTTCAATAAGCGGTCTTGTTGCGGCAGGTTCGGAATTGGAAGAAGTGAAGAGAGCAAAGATTGCTCAGATAAACGGCGTTACCAACGGTTTTTCGGAAACCGACTATACAGCCGATTCATGGGCAGCATTGCAGACAGCGATAATCGATGCGATTCAAGCGGTCAATAACGCAACCGATGTTCCTGCGGTAAAGGAAGTAGCTATACCGTCAACTGACGGTCTTGTAGCGGTTGCTTCACAGTTGGCTTCGGCTAAAGAGGCGAAGATTGCCCAAATAGCTGCCGTTACCGACGGTTTAAACCAATCAATATATACCAAAGCATCATGGTCTGCATTGCAGTCAGCGATGGCAACGGCAACAGCCGATGTGCAAAATGCCAAAACTTTAGCAGCGGTAGAAGCAATATCTATCCCTTCGACAGAGAATCTTGTAACAATATTGGATTCTGAGAAAGCGGCGAGAATTGCAAGATTTGAAGCGGTCTTTGACGGTTTAGTGCAAGCCGAATACACTGAAGCATCGTGGGCAGCCTTACAAACGGCTGTTAACAATGCAAAGGAAGAAGTAAACAGTGCCGAATCGGTGGAAGAAGTAAAAGCGGTTCGCATCCCGTCAACTGACGGACTGGTGACACTTAAAGAGGAGTTGGCGGCTGCGAAAGCGGAGAAGAAAGCACAAATAGAGGAAAGAAATAGATATCTGTATCAATTACCTTATACACCGGGTTCATGGACGGCATATTGCAGAGGCTACCAGACAACAATGGCATCGATTGATGCGGCAACTACTGTTGAAGAAGTGAATGCAATTACTTTCCCGTCAGAGAGTATGCTTGTACTTAGAGGCGATAAAGGCGCACTTAGGGAAGCGATTACTTTGGCGGAAACAAAGAACCAAGACCACTATATCGAGGGTTGGGATGAGTTTTTCAACGCATTACGTGCCGCAAAACAAGTTGAAGGCGATTGGAATGCCGCACAGGGAAAAGTTGACAATGCTTTAGCAAATCTTAACGACAGAATGACTCGTCTTGTTTTGAAAGACGGTTATGCGGGTGCATTGAATGATGTACTTAACTATATCAGAAGTAATGTGGAAACCCCGGAATTGGGAAGTATCGGCGGTGAATGGGCTATTCTTTCGTTAGCGCGCGGCGGTTTTTCAGATACTCCGTATTATGACGGTTATTACAGTCGCATACTGACAAGTATAGCGGATAAACCGGACAAGTTGAATGACAACAAATCTACGGAAAACTCGCGACTTATACTGGCTTTGACTTCTTTAGGAATCGGTGCTGTAAATGTCAACGGTAAAAACCTTATCGCTCCGTTACTTTCCGATAGCGAGTGGGTAAAAAGACAGGGCATAAACGGTGCAGTATTTGCATTGATAGCTATGGATTCTTTACCGTACGCAAAGAACAGTCCGGTCAGGCAGGAGTTGGTCGACTACATTTTAAGCTGCCAAGTAGGCGACGGTTGGTCGCTTGACAATACCAATCCCAATCTGGACATTACGGCAATGACCATCCAGGCTCTTGCCCCATACAAAGAGCAAGATGATGTATCAGCAGCTGTTGGCAAGGCTCTCGCATGGATTGTCAGGCAGAAGATAACCGATTCGGAAGGTTGTTCACAGGTAATAGTAGCATTGTCAGCATTGGGAGAAGATGCCGCCGATTTCAACGGTAAAAACTATATCAGCATACTTCTTTCCTACTATGATGCTACAAACAAGGCTTTCTTACGTGAAAGTGCAGCCAATTTAATGTCAAGCGAGCAGGGTGCATATGCATTGGTAGCATATGACCGCTTCAAAAACGGTAAAGCACGCCTTTATGATATGAGTGATGTTGTGAAGATGGTTTCCGATGATGTGCTTCCGGCGGTTGCGGATAAAACGGCATTGGAAGAGAAAATAGCACAAGCGGAAAGATACAGTGAGAGCGATTATACAGCGGGAAGTTGGAGTGCATTACAAATTGAACTAAGGGATGCAAAAGCTGTAAGAGACTTGGAAACCGTAACTCAGGCGGTTGTGGATAATGCCGTTAGTTCATTGGTTTCAGCAATAGCGAAACTGAAAATAGCGGAACCCGCCGTTCAACTTAAATATGTCAGACTCAGTGTAACCGATCCCAATGCCAAAGCTAACCAACAGAGCGTATACTTTCCGCCCACAGCAATGGAAATGAATGACGGTGAGACGGCATATTCAATACTCAGACGCACAGGTTTGACACTTCGGGTATCGGACCATTCACAGTATGCAGGCGTTTATGTTGAAGCTATAAGCGGATTCGGTGAGTTTGATGACGGTCCGCAGTCCGGTTGGATGTACAAGGTTAACGGTGTGTTCCCCGGTTATTCTTCATCATTGTATGAATTGAAAGAAAATGATGTAGTTGAGTGGGTATACACAAGAGACCTGGGCAAGGATGTAGGCGGATACCTGCCTGGAGTGGAAGATACCGATACAGCTGAGCAAGGTGTAGCAACTCTGACACCTAAAGCGGATGTTACCGGTTCCGATGCTACCGCTTCGGTTACCGCTGAGCAGATTAACTCAGCAGTAAAAGCAGTAAAGAGCGGCTCTTCCGGAAGTGTAGGTATTGCACCCTCAGGAGCGGATAAGGCAAAGAATGTAGCCGTAAATATACCGACTACTGCCGCAAAGAGCATAGCTGATGAGAAGAATTTAGGTCTGGAGATAGATACTCCTGTCGGAATAATAACCATTCCCAACGATGCCTTAACTTCCATAGCAAACGAGGCTAAAGGCTCGGATATTGAGGTAAGTATTGCTAAAAAGAGTGCAGCGGATGTTACGGATGATAGTATAGATACATCAAGCGGTATAGTGGTTTCGGTAAGTATATCTTCCGACGGTAAAGAGATATCAAGCTTCGGAGGAAAGAGCATTACAATAGACATTCCTGTAAGTAACGAGTTTGAAGCAGGTGAAACCTACAGTGTAGTACATATATCAAAGAACGGTTCCACGGAAACCATAAAAGGTGAGTGTATAAAGATTGACGGTAGACTCTATGTACGTATCAGTGTAACTCACTTAAGTACTTTTGTAGTACTCTTAGATGATGTGGTACTGGCATTTACCGACCTGAATAAACACTGGGCTGTAAAAGAGATTAAGTATGTCTATGCTAAGGGAATAATGAGAGGAACAAGTGAAACCACATTTGAACCCAGAGAGACATTAAGTAGAGCAATGCTTGTAACAATGCTTTATCGTTTGGAGAAAGAGCCTAAAGCAGATAGTAAGAACATCTTTACCGACGTTAAAAAAGGTATGTGGTATTCAGATGCAATATGCTGGGCTGCAAGTAACGGCATAGTAAACGGTTACGGAGAGGGTATATTTGCTCCGAATGACAGCATCACAAGAGAGCAGATGGCAACCATTCTTTACAGGTATGCACAGTACAAGAATTATGATGTATCCAAAACCGGAGACCTTACCGTATTCGGTGACAAAAAAGAGATAAGCGAATGGGCATTGGGTGCGCTTAAGTGGGCAAACGGAGAAAAACTCATAAACGGACGTACACGTACCGGAATAGTGCCCGCAGGCAACACAACACGTGCCGAAGCTGCTGTAATGCTTACACGTTTTATGAAAAACATAGTTAAGTAGACAGTTATACTAATGATTTAAAATGAGTAACTGTACTAATGATGTAAAGTAATAGTACACCCGTCGCCCGATTATTCAGGTGGCGGGTGTACGGTTTCAAATACCCTGCTATTTAGTAGCAGTGCAGGAGGTTATTTGTGAAAACAGTATTGAGAAGAACAGTTTTATTGCTTATAGTGCTTTCTCTTGTTATGGGGTTTGCAACTCCCATAACGGCTCTTTCAAAAGATGAGTTGGAAAAGTCGGTTTCCGCAGCAGCTGAATATATGGTAAATACGGTAAAGAATCCGCAGGTAGGGTCTATCGGGGGAGAGTGGGCGATAATAGGGTTAGCACGCAGCGGTTATGAGGTACCGGACGGATATTACGAGAACTATTATGCTACCGTGGAAAACTATGTAAAGGCTTGTAAGGGAGTGTTGCATGAAAAGAAATATACGGAATACAGCCGTATTATTGTAGCTCTTTCTTCAATCGGTAAAGATGCCCGTGATGTTGCAGGCTATGACCTTACTTATGCTTTAGGTGATTACGATAAAACTGTATGGCAGGGACTTAACGGACCCATATGGGCTTTAATTGCATTGGATACAAGGGATTATCCAGTTCCGGAAAACAAAGAAGCCAAAACTCAGGCGACAAGACAGAAGTATATAGACCGCATTTTAGAGTGTCAGCTAAAAGACGGAGGCTGGAGTTTGTTCGGAGGAAGTTCCATAGCTGCCGCTCAGGACGAAATTCCCGATCCGGACATTACCGGAATGGCACTTCAGGCTCTTGCAAAATATCAGGACCAACCTAAAGTGGCTAAAGCGACAAAAAAGGCTTTAGCATGTATGAGCGGTAAGCAGGGCGGTAGCGGCAGTTTTGACAGTTGGGGAACAACAAATTCCGAAAGCTGCGTGCAAATGCTTGTCGCACTGTGTGAACTCGGAATACCTTTGGACGATTCACGTTTTGCAAAAAACGGTGTTACTCTTTTGGATAATTTAAAGACTTATCAGTTAGAGGACGGCAGTTTTCTTCATACATATTCCGGCTCCGGCAGCAATCAGATGGCTTCGGAACAGGGATTTTACGGAGTGGTTGCAGCTCTTAGAGCGATTGAGGGTAAAAATAGCCTTTACAGAATGAGTGATGCTATAACTGTAGAAGGCTCTGTTGATATTACCGTTAAAAAAGGTGAAGGTCTCGAGGGGAAGCATAAAGATGTGTTGCCTATGCCCATAACCGCACCCGGTACAACATTTGAAGATATTACATTCAGTCCCAATATAGCGGCGATAGAGGCGCTTGCTTCGAGGGGTATTATAAACGGGAGAAGCAAGGAGAGCTTTGCACCCGATGCCGATATGACCAGAGCGGAGTTTGCTACCATAATAACCCGCGGGTTAGGCCTTGTTGAAGAGGATACCAAAGTGTTCAGCGATGTATCTTCGGATAAGTGGTATGCGGGTTATATAGGAACAGCCAACAAGTACGGGATAGTAAACGGTGTCGGAGAGGGAAAATTCAATCCCGAAGGCACTATTACAAGACAGGAAGCCGCTACAATGGTTGCTCGTGCAGCTGCATTATGCGGACTGGATACAAAGATGAGCAATGCCGAGATAAGGGATGTTTTATCTCAGTTTGAAGACTATGTAACGGTGGCGGATTGGGCAATGGAATCAATGGCTTTTTGTTACAAAAAAGATATACTCAGCGACTCCGCACTTAAGGTAGAGCCTAAAGTACAGATACAAAGAAGCGAAATAGCACAGATGCTGTTTAATATGTTAACTGTTGCGAATTTGCTCTGATGTTGTTTGTAGCAGTATATGTATTGTGGTAGAATATGTTTGATAAAAGTGATAGGAGATATCTTTAATTGGCTAAAAAACGAAAGAAAAAAGCTTACTGGATTATAATTGTCGTGCTGCTTGCGGTATTGGTAGCGGTCGGTTTCATATTTTTCAGAACGGAGATACTCAGGTTCTTTAAGGCCGATGTAGTAGCAAAAGATGCCGGCGTACAATACACAATTCCCGTAGTGACGGGAAGTGTTGTTGCATCGGAAAACGGGTATATATATATC
>FZPS01000048.1_pt541 | contig 17165 bp, 15 predicted proteins | sample 1817821 | NCBI WGS metagenome assembly FZPS01 (sample SAMEA104158645, study PRJEB21678) | metagenome | place: Germany | collected 2015-04-21
GATCAAAGACATATGCCGCAAGGTATACAGAGCAGAAGGCGTGGATATTCTTTCCTCTGCCCGTAGACAGATAAGAAGGTTGGAGAAGCTGGGCTTTGGAAATCTACCTGTTTGCATGGCAAAAACCCAGTACAGCTTTTCGGATGATGCAAAGCTACTTGGATCACCGAGGAACTTTAAAGTAACAGTTAGAGATATTAAACTATCTGCGGGAGCGGGCTTCATTGTTGCACTCACGGGTGAAATAATGACAATGCCGGGACTCCCGAAGGTACCCGCTGCCGAGTCAATAGATGTGGACAAGACTGGAAGAATATCCGGCTTGTTCTGATGTTTAGATAGTTTCAGGAAATGAGATAGATTATGGGAAAATGAGGTGGAATGATATGAGTTTTACGGAACTGAGTTGCAGAGAGTTTGTATCCGCCCTATCTAGTAAATCCCCTGTACCCGGTGGGGGCGGAGCTTCTGCGTATGTAGGAGCAATTGGATCTGCACTTGGTAACATGGTAGGTTCACTGACTGTCGGGAAAAAGAAGTATGCAGATGTTGAGCAAGATATTATTTCTCTTATGGACAGGATGACCGAAGTTCAAAACGAACTACTCCGTATGGTGGACCGCGACGCCGAAGTCTTTGAACCACTATCAAAAGCATACGGATTACCTAAGAAGACAGATGAGGAGAAGGCCGAGAGGGCACTGATTATGGAGGCAGCCCTAAAAGACGCCTGCTCTGTTCCGCTTGAGATTATGGAGCTTTGCTGTAAAGCAATAGAGCTCCAAAAGGAGTTTGCGGAAAAAGGTAGCAGCCTTGTATTAAGCGATGCCGGAGTTGGTGCGGCATTATGCCGGGCAGCACTTGTAGGTGCAAGTTTTAATGTGTTTATAAACACAAAATCCATGACCGACACAGAATATGCAAGCAATGCTAACAAGAGAGCAAACGACTTACTTGAGAAATACGTGCCGCTTGCAGATGAAGTGACTAAATACGTCTTCGATAAGCTGGGCTGAGAAAGGAGATAGTATGGCAAAAGTATTAAGTGGTAAAGAAGTCGTATCCTCTATTAACAAAAGCATTAAGGATGAGGTATCATTTCTCTCTGATAGAGGCATAGTCCCAAAGCTTGCAATTGTGCGAGTCGGCGAGCGCGGTGATGACATATCCTACGAACGTGGAGCGTCAAATCGGTGTGCCAAGGTAGGCGTAGAAGTTAAAAAGATCCTACTCCCCGATGATGTGCCTCAGGATAGACTGTTATCTGAGATAGAAGATCTAAATAAGGATGAAACTGTACACGGCATACTTATTCTCAGACCGCTCCCCCGACATATTGATGACAGCCTGATCAGAAATGCAATCCGCCCTGAAAAGGACGTGGACGGTATTACAGATGGCTCTATGGTCGGTGTTTACACTGGTGAAGACATTGGATTCCCACCTTGTACTCCTCAAGCCTGTATGGAGATTCTGGATTATTACGGAATCGATGTTACGGGAATGAATGCTGTTGTAATCGGGAGAAGCCTTGTCGTAGGAAAACCTGCTGCGTTGATGCTTATAAAACGCAATGCAACGGTTACTGTCTGCCATACACGAACTGTTGATACTCCTTCCATCTCAAAAGCAGCCGATTTGCTAATTGTTTCTGCCGGTAGAGCTGGCATCGTCGGAAAGGACTACCTGCGTGAAGGTCAAATTGTCATCGATGTGGGGATCAATGTAAACGATGAAGGCAAGCTATGCGGTGATGTAGATTATGAAGCTGCTGATGCAATAGTCGAGGCAGTTACACCCGTACCCGGAGGAGTAGGTACTGTAACCACAAGTGTTCTTGTCAAGCATGTTGTACTTGCAGCAAAGCGTCAGTCGGGGTTTTAGAATCACCGATGTAGATGTATTAGTTCTACAACATAAAATCCCATCCAATCATTGACACTATTTTACAAACAGTCTATAATTAGCTTTATGAATATTTAAGCAAAATAACAAAGGGAGGGTATCTTTTTGGAAAGAATTCCGTTTGACATCGACAAAGAAATGCAGATAATCGGCGAGTTTAAATCCATGCTACCCCGTGCTCCCGGGCTCCCAAAGCTCAATACCCCAATAACACCGAAGGAAAACTACAAACTTCTGTTTGAGGGGAAGCGCCCTTTGTGGATGCCTTCGGCCTTCGACAGTATCACTCTCATACCGCGAATCATTCCCGATAATATAGCTCGTGGTTTTGTTATTGATGCTGATCCGCTAGACTTGAAAGATGCCGGAGGAAAAGATTTCTTCGGTATTGAGTGGGTCTATGTTGAGAAGGTCGGCGGTTCTATGGTACAGCCCGGTAATCCCAAAGTACCTGATATAACCCGATGGGAGGAATACATAGAGTTTCCTGACCTCGACCAATATGACTGGGAAGGCAGTGCAGCTAGACACCGTGAGTTTCTGAGCCCTGACCGGATGACAATACTTTGGGTCATGAATGGTCTGTTTGAGCGTCTGATTTCCTTCATGGATTTTGAAAATGCTGCACTTGCAATCGTAGATGATGACGAAAAAGATAGTGTTCACCGTCTTTTTGACGCGCTTTGCGACTTCTATGATAAGCTTTTTGAGAAGTATATGACCTACTACGATGCAGACATAATCCTATTCCACGATGACTGGGGTTCACAGAGAGCTCCCTTCTTCTCCTTAAGCACTTGTCGTGAGATGCTTGTCCCCTATCTGTCACGCCTGGTCGAGTCCTGCCATAAGAGAGGCATGTATCTTGATTTCCATTGCTGCGGAAAGAATGAGATACTCGTTCCTGCTATGATAGAAGCGGGGGTAGATGCGTGGACGCCACAGGAAATGAATGACAGACACATGATTATTGAGAAGTACGGCGATAAGCTGAATATTGGTGTCCGTATGGTTATACCCATGGAGGCTACTGAGGATGAGGTTGTAGACATCGTTGAATCCTTTGTTAAAGAGTACGGCGGTTATGGTAATGTTATCGGTGGTGCATTCGCATTCGGAGGCAACCAGACTGTAATTCGCGACACCCTGTACTCGCTTACTCGCCAGGCTTATAATGTATAACTGAGGGGAATTCAAATGATCATAATTGGAGAAAAAATAAATGGCTCAATACCATCAGTGGCAAGAGCAATCGAATCAAGAGACGAAGCCCATATACGAAGACTAGCAAGACGCCAGGCCGAAGCTGGAGCCCACTATATTGACATCTGCGCTTCCGTCGATGGTGATATAGAAATAGAGACCATGAAGTGGCTAATAGACATAGTTCAGGATACTGTAGACACTCCAATCTGCATTGACAGCCCCAATCCGCATACCTGTGTTGCTTGCATACCCTATTGTAATAAAGAAGGCATCATCAATTCAGTGTCTCTAGAAGGAGATAAAATTGAAACTGTGTTCCCGGCCATAGCCAACACAGGGTGGCAAGTAGTCGCACTACTTTGCGATAATCATGGCATTCCAAGTACGGTCGAAAAACGGTTAAATATTGCAGAGAGAATATTCTCCAAAGTTAATGAGTACGGAATTCCGGAATCAAATGTCTACATAGACCCGCTTGTTATTGCGCTTGCGACAGATGAACAGTCAATGACAAAGTTTGCAGCATGCACTAGACAGCTTAGGGAGTTGTATCCGGAAGCACATATAACTAGTGGCCTGAGCAACATATCCTTTGGTTTACCGGCACGTAAGGTTATAAATTCTGCATTTATGGTTCTTGCGATGCATGCTGGTATGGACAGTGCAATTGTAGATCCCCTTAATCGGGATTTGCTTGGTCTGATTTATGCTACCGAAGCACTTACCGAATGTGACGAGTATTGCCTAGGCTTCATAAAGGCTTATAGGCAGGGAATAATCGGGAAACCTACTAAGAAATGACTACATCAATAATTAAAGGAGGAGCGACACATGTCAAAAATTGAAGCTATAGCCCTTGCAGTTGAGGAGGGCAAATCAAAGATCATCGCCGGACTGGTTGAAGAGGCACTCTCGGAGGGTATTAGTGCTGGAGAGATTCTCAACAACGGCATGATAAAAGCCATGGGCGTAGTTGGCGAAAAGTTTAAGAACAACGAGATTTTCGTTCCCGAAATGCTTATTGCCGCGCGCGCCATGAAAAAAGGTGTGGAGGTTCTCCAACCACACTTAAGCGCATCCGGAGTAGAACCGCTTGGTAAGGTTATCATCGGAACTGTTGTGGGCGATCTCCATGACATTGGTAAAAACCTTGTCGCAATGATGATTGAGGGTGCAGGTTTTGAAGTGACCGATCTCGGTGTAGATGTTCCACCGGAGAAGTTTGTTGAAGCAATTAAAGATAACCCGGATGTAAAAATCGTCGCACTATCCTCCCTCCTAACTACAACAATGCCGGCTCTTAAGGAGACGATAGATGCTATTGAAAAAGCAGGACTCCGTGAAGGTATCAAAATAATGGTTGGCGGAGCACCTGTTTCTCAAGAACATGCAGATTCTATTGGAGCAGATGGCTATGCACCTGATGCCGCTTCAGCTGCTGATCTTGCAAAGAGTCTTGCTATTTAATTTTTTAGTCTAGTAATTTTGAGTTTGAATAGTACATATTCTAAAAGCTGCGACCCCAATCAGGGTTGCAGCTTTTTGGTCTATCAACAACAAAATTTTCATAGTATTTCAATGACGAGCAAAACTACTTTAGTTTTTTGGGGTTAGTGGTGATAATAGTGAAGGTCATATTTTTCAAAAAAAGCACAGTACTGGCACTTTGCATTGTGATCGCATCTATTCTAATCATTACGTTGCTAAGAAGTCCTGTGATAGTGGGTGCGTCGGGCACCAAAAGACTACTCCCGATTTACTGTGTATCTAAGGAGGAGAAGGTAGCCTCTCTGAGCTTTGATGCCGCATGGGGAAATGAGGACACGAGCCTTCTTATTGACATTCTTGGCAGATATGAAGTAAAGGCGACGTTTTTTGTTGTCGGTGACTGGGTCACAAAGTATCCGGAATCGGTAAAGGAACTTTCGGATGCAGGCCATGAAATTATGAACCACTCAAACAAACATAAGCACATGCCGCAACTGAGCCGTGATGACATTGTTTCAGACATTAAGGCATGTAATGAAAAAATTGAAAAAATAACGGGGGTCCGCCCCACTCTGTTCAGACCCCCATATGGTGATTATGATAACAAACTGATTTCTGCAGTGCAGAGTATAGGTATGTACACGATACAGTGGGATGTAGACAGTCTGGATTGGAAAGACCTATCAGCCGCAGAAATCCAAAAGCGGGTACTAGAACGTGTAAAACCCGGCTCAATAGTTCTCTTTCATAATGCAGCGCTTCATACACCGGAAGCACTGCCGGGAATAATAGAAAGCCTTCAAGCAGATGGATATAGCCTGGTTCCTATATCAGAGCTTATCTACACAGGTGATTATCGCTTGGACCATGAAGGTAGACAATTCCCGATAGATAATACAGCAGATAATTAACTCAGGAAGTCCTTAAGCTTCTTTGAGCGGCTCGGATGGCGCAGCTTACGCAGCGCCTTCGCTTCTATTTGGCGGATGCGCTCACGTGTGACCTTAAATTCCTTCCCTACTTCCTCAAGGGTTCTTGTACGGCCATCTTCAAGACCAAATCGGAGCTTTAGTACTTTTTCCTCACGGGGAGTTAAGGTACCGAGAACATCTACGAGCTGTTCCTTGAGCAGTGTGTAAGAAGCAGCCTCTGCCGGCTCGGAAGCGTCCTCATCGGGGATAAAGTCGCCCAGATGGCTGTCCTCCTCTTCACCGATCGGTGTCTCTAAAGATACTGGTTCCTGAGCAATCTTCATAATCTCACGGACCTTATCAACCGGCATGTTCATCTCTGCGGCGATCTCCTCAGGTTGAGGATCATGACCAAGCTCCTGGAGCAGTTGACGGGATACGCGGATTACCTTGTTTATGGTCTCAACCATGTGGACGGGTATACGAATTGTACGTGCCTGGTCAGCAATCGCACGTGTGATGGCCTGTCTAATCCACCAAGTCGCATATGTTGAGAATTTAAAGCCCTTGGTATAGTCAAACTTCTCCACTGCTTTTATAAGACCCAAATTACCTTCTTGTATCAGATCAAGAAAGAGCATTCCCCTACCGACATATCTCTTGGCAATGCTGACAACGAGGCGCAAGTTAGCCTCAGTGAGTTCACGTTTAGCCTCTTCGTCCCCTGCCTCCATCCTCTTTGCCAGTTCAACCTCCCTTTCGGGCGTCAGAAGGTCGACCTTGCCGATCTCTTTCAGATACATACGCACAGGGTCGTCAATGCTAACACTATCAGCTATGTTGTCAGCTTCCGCCAACTCATCAACCGGTATCTCTTCGACTTCTTCATCATCAGCCGGCCCGTCTTCATCAATTTCTTCTATATACTCAACATCAACAGCAATCTCGATAGAAAGCGCCTCCAAGGTGTCATAAAGCTTATCTATCTGATCTGAGTCAAGCGAGAGTTCTTCTACTATGTTCAAAATAGCTTTTGCATTGAGCTTTCCGGCTTTCTTTCCCTGATCTATCAGTTCTTTCAACATATTTTTCTTATCTTCAGTCATACTCATTAATTATCCTCCAACCCTTTTTTCTCTTTCATTTTTTTCCATTCATACAGTAGCAGCTCTTTTCTATCGAGATCTTTTTTCTCGCTCTCTCCCAGTATGACCTCTATGTAATCCATTAATGCCTGCATTTTATCACCTTCAGGTACTGCTTTAACCAAAATACTGCCTATATGATCCATCTCATAAACAGTTAAGGATTGTGACAGCAGAGCCATGGAAAAAGGTCTGTTCGACTTGTAAAGCGATAATAACACCTGATACGTCTTTCCTAGTGTTTCGGAAGAGAAGTGCTCCGGCAACAAATACTGCTGTGCTGTTGCCATGAACGAGATGTCTCCGATCAACAGTGTCAATAATTTCTCCTCTGCAACTGCAGATCGCACATTGTCATAGCGGAGCTCTCTTGCTTTTGGTTGTACAGAAAGCGAAGGTCTGAGAGTCTGCTGTCTGAGCTTTCTACGATCATTTTTGCGTTTTTCTTTCTTAACCTGATTAGATTCCTCCTCCAATACCGAAGGATCTACCTTACCAGTTTCGGCTACTCTTGTTATATAGACAGCCAACTCAACTGGATTTTCTATTGTGCTGAGGATTTTAGCCGCATCCTTTAGGTAAGCAATACGCTCATCATCATTCTCTAAGTCATACTTACCTCTAATAGCAGAAAGTTTATACTCGATATGGTTTTCCGACCTGTCGATCTGTAACCGAAATGCGTCTGCACCATATTTCTTGATATACTCATCAGGGTCTTTAGCGCTCTGCATGTTTACGAGCTTAACCTTAACATTAGTTTTCTCAAAGAGTTGGATTGCGCGGTCACTTGCTTTCCTGCCTGCCTGATCGGTATCATAAGCAATAACAACTTCATCGGCGTACTTGGCCAGCAGCCTTGCCTGTTGTTCGGTCAAAGATGTGCCCAGAGAGGCAACTGAAGTGTCAAAGCCTGCCTGATGCAGTGCGATTACATCCATATATCCTTCTGCGAGGATATATACTCTGTTTTTTGAGTTTTTGGCAATATTGAGGGCAAAAAGGTGTCGACTCTTATTATAGACAAGGTTTTCAGGGGAGTTTAGGTACTTGGGCTGTCCGTCGCCTAGCAATCTGCCACCGAAAGCGATTACATTTCCGCGTAAATCAATAATCGGAAATATAATCCTATTTCTAAACATATCGTAGACTCTGCCATCCTTACTTGAGACCAACCTTGCCTGCAGGAGCTCAGCCTTCTCGTATTGTTTAGCTGCATTAATTAAACCATTCCAGCTGTTGGGAGCAAAGCCCAAACCAAATCGGCGGATCGTTCGATCTGTGATGCCCCGAGACCTAAGATAATTCCTTGCCTCCTGACCTTGTTCGCCCATTAGACAGCTGTGGTAATATTTAGCAGCAAACTTATTTATTTCTAATATTCGAGCCCTACGTTCAGCATCACCTTTTCCGCCTTCATCAGGTACAGGCATACCGACTTTCTCAGCGAGTAGACGTACACCGTCCTGAAAATCAAGATTTTCTGAACGCATAATGAAGGAGATCACATCGCCTCCGGCACCACACCCAAAGCAGTGAAAAAACTGTTTATCCTGTGACACTGAAAAAGAAGGTGTTTTCTCGGAGTGAAACGGGCAGAGGCCGAATAGACTAGATCCTTTAGGCTTTAGTTCCACATATTCAGACACAATATCAACTATGTCCGCCCGTTCCGACAACTCTTCAAGAAATTCGGCAGTAAAGAACAAATGCAGCGCCCCCCTTCTGAAACAGAAAAACTCTGCCTATTTGCATATTGTGTACATATAAATCGTTATTACCAGTTACATATAAGGTCATGTACTGTCGCAATTCGTCAGAAATTTACCTCTCTATATACTATATACTACGCCAGACCCCTGTTTTCCTTTTTACTTTTACAAAACTGTCATAGTGCATATGAAAAAGGTGTTTATAATGGCGTAATTTAGTGGAGCCTTACCATCATATGTTCCATCCTAATACAAGTAGGAATAACAGTACCTGAAGAGAGCTCCTTAATTGTTTCGATAAAACTGGGGCAATCCTCTTCAGGAATGCTAACTTCCACCTTTACTTCTGCAGTATAATCTGTATTACTAATTTGACCTTTGAAAAGGTCAATTTCACTCTTGATTCTATCAAAGAGGCTGTACGGGCAAGTGATTTCTAGAACACTAACCGGTTGCATCTGTGCAATTCCGGCAGCATCAAGCGCGAGTTTGGCAGCATGGGAATAAGCTCTAACAAGTCCGCCAGCACCAAGTAATATACCCCCAAAATATCGAGTTACAACACAGCAGACATTGCTGATATTTTCACGCTTGAACACCTCAAGGACAGGCACTCCCGCTGTCCCCTGCGGTTCTCCGTCATCTGAAAAGCGGCTAACCTGACCGTCAGCAACAATATACGCATATACATTGTGCGTAGCATTCCAAAACTCAGTGCGCATATCTGCAATGTGCTGCAGTGCCTCTTCTTCAGTATCGCACCGCCACACCCTTCCGGTAAACTTTGACCGTTTTTCAATAAAAAATGCTTCGCCATATTTATAAGGTACTAAAAGCAAACAGATCTCCCTTCCATGTATAAGTCGGAAATTATTTTTTCGACTTTTTGAATATTGAACGTCTGAAACAGATAAGGTTCATAATTACAAACAGGACCGACAGCATGCCTGCAGTAATCATTGAATTGCTCACACTTTGGGGTGCAAAACTCAACATTAGCAGCATCGGTGCTCCAAAGAGTATCGCCCAAGGTTGAGACAATACTAGGTTGTCAGCAGCCTGCGTGGAGAATTTGGGATCCATCTCCCTCAACAGAATGATACCAGTGCTTGCTGTCCCGGTAAGCATACCATATAGCGCCAAGAACGACTCTTCTTCATAACCTATAAAAACACGCTTACACAGAAAATCGAGGTAAATATATGTCAGTGTAGCACCAAGAACAGACATAAGTGTCAGCTGTATGACAAACTCGCTATGCAGAAAAGCCGAGAGGTCGATGGCTGCTATTGAGGCGACAACCATCAAATCGAACATGAAGCCAGATATTCGGTTCTGCATAAAGTTGTTAGTGTACTCTCTACGAATTATTCCCTTTGACTGCAGTGCAGTCATCACTGATTTTAGAAGCATTGCAAAAATCGTACCGAAAATAAAGTTAAATCCCCAGATTAGTGGCTGAATGGTATTAAAGCCAAAATCCCCTAATACTCCTGTGTTTAGGATAGCATTAATGCCCTTCATAAAAAGAAATGCAAGAAAATACGCAATAAAGACAAGAGCTACCTGAACTGTGAACTTATCCATAGATTCTGACAGGGGTATCTCATTATCACCAGTAATTGTCTGTGCACTGAGGTCATCGTCCTTAATAAAGTTGCCGATATCCCCACTAAACTTTCCGCGTTTTCTAAGGATATTTAGGTAAATTACACCGCCAATACTTGCACATACAAAGCCCATAGCAGCGATAGTAAGGCCAAAGCTAGTTCCGCTGTTAAAGCCGAATAGATTCTCATATGTGCGACCCCAGGTATAGGCCTGTCCGGGTCCCTGCCCGTAGCCCATAGGCAGGAGTAATCCAGAAGCAAAAAAGCTACCCATCGCATAATAAAGCCCTATTGAAACAGCCAGCCCCAACACCGCCTGCAGCAGGTATGTAGCAACTATTGTAACACCAGAATCAAAACCGCCTGACTTTGAGTGTCCTTCCTTTTTCTTATCGATTTTTCTAAGTGATAGTGCGACAAATCCGAGGCCGAGTCCATGGTATGTAAGGGACTCGAGCGTGTGCTGCCGTATCATGGGGTTGCCAGTTACTTGCTTGTAGATAAAACCAACAAGGAGGATTATGAACCCTCCCAGTACAGAGCTGGGAATCATAAGAGTACGGAGAGGTTTGATTATATTTCTGAGAGAGTTTGCGATAATCATACCAAATAGGAGTATAGTCACGGCGATAAAGAAGGACCAAACGTTAGCATCCCAAAAGTTCATTCCTGTTGTCATAGTTGTCTGTTATCCTTTCAGTGATTGTCTCTTTCTGTTGTGTATTTCTTTGAGTTTGTTGTAGAGGGTGAAGTATTTCCTTGTACAGCTTAGGTTTGATGGCTTAATTTCATAGTAATCACTCCCCACCGTGAACACTAAGCTTGCAGGACCATGAATTGCCATTCCCGAAATCTCATTGATGGGGAAACGTTTCGTACCGCATATCAGTTCTTTTGCGGACATGGAAAGAGCCCCCTTTGATTCGGTAATGTACTTGTGTGTTTGAAAAACTTTTCTCAGTATAAAGCCCTTGTCAAAGAAAAGCGGCTTATCGTCCGAAAGCTTTTCAGCAAGCTCGGTCATTTTTGAGTCCTGCCAGGCATCCCACTCTTTTATTGTTTCAAAGGGCAGTTCCTCTCCCTCAAAGAATCCGTTTTCATTTAGATGCGCAGAAAATCCGCAGCTGCATCCAAAAGTGTTGTAGGCGCTTTTAAGTGTGCCAATTTGTTCGCATTTTGGACAAATATACAGAGCTAACTCCAAGCGTTCAGCGAGGTACTTGCCACGATACTGTCTTTTGTCAGTGGTTTGTCGATCGAACGCATCTTCGTAGATGTCGCGGTTAATTCTGTCTGTAATCTCCTCAGGTGTCATCTCCTTCAGCTGATCTGGGGGATAAATACCGACAACACTGCCCGATACAGGACCTTTACGTAAACCTCTGCCCCATCTGGGAGAAGCTAAGTAGGCCCCCTCAATTCGGTAGGTTACAAGAGTGGCTCCAGAAATCCTCGCAAGCTTACCAGTAGCTGTAGAAATCGGCTCGGTAATGCCGTTAAATGTAGTGTTTCCCTCAGCAAAGAGGCAGACATTTGATCCATCCTTCAGAGTCTTAATGATTTGAATGGTAGTACTGGCTCCACTTTTACCTTTGATCCTGCTTATCGGTGAGAACAGTTTTGTTGCCAGACGCATTATTGGATTTCCGCGGTAGAGATGCTCTCCAGCAACAAAGTACATGTGGCTGTCCATGGCAATTCCTATCAGTATGGGGTCATAATTAGTCACATGATTTGCTATGAGCAAGAAGGGTGAATCGGGAGCAGGCGAACTTATGGGTGTAAAATTGTACATGCGTGCCAGAGAGCTGCCAAAGAGTTTTTTTATGAACATATAGATCTTCACATTTGTTGTGTGTTTCATAGTGCACCTCAAAAATATGTTCTTAATCTATGTTGAGAGGAGTTCTCAAGCGCTTTAGTCATGAGGCCTCAGCTGTTATAATATAAAAGTTGTTGCAAATTGTAAAATGTCGTGATATAATTCTGTGAGTTACTTCGAGCGTTGGAAAGAGGTGAACATAGATGAAGAAGGGCATACATCCCGATTACCATGAGACAACGATTTCGTGCGCTTGTGGCAATGTTATAAATACAGGCTCAACCAAAAAGGATATCCGAGTTGAGGTTTGCTCCAGCTGCCATCCGTTCTTTACTGGTAAGCAGAAACTGGTCGATACAGGAGGCCGTGTAGATCGCTTCAACAAGAAGTTTGGCCTTACTCAATAAGGAAATTGCAACGGAATTACTTCTCAATTCACAAGGCAACAACGAGATGTGCGATAGATTAATCGTTAATTCGAATTAGTCAGTCGTGCATCTTTTTGTATTTCTATTGATGTTTCTAAACAGCAACTGACTTGTCAAGGGCAAAGAAGTAAAGATGTTTTTCTGCGACTTTCTTTCCGGTTATCCTCTCAAGTGCACGGGCGTATAGGTTTATCTGTGGGCGATATAATTTTGTCCTCTGACTGAGTCCCTTGCTACTAATTCTGTCCGACTTAAAGTCTACTATCACAAGACCATCTTCCTCCTCAAAGAACAAGTCACATACACCCTGAACCAGTACCTTGTCGGTGCTGTCTTTAATAGGGTGGTAATTGACTACATCATCGAGGAAAGAGAATTTGAACTCTCTGTTGACTGTTTTTGAAGCCAGCATGCGTCTGCCCAAATCAGATTGTATAAACCCTAAGATTTTCTTTGGTTCAACCGCATCAGCCTGTTCTGCGGAGATAATCTCCATGCTTTTTAGCCTAGCAATCTCACTCTCAATTGAGTTAATGTCTACGCATTTTGATAGGTCAACAAACTGCATGGCTAGATGAAGCGCGGTACCTTTCTCGGTTGGAGTAAGTCCTGTGGAGCCGCTTAGAAATTTCGGCCGGATCTGAGAAACATCCCTTTTTGTGTAGGTAGCAGGAATAACAGGTACATCCAAATTGGTAGATATTGCACTCGTATCTACAACATAGTCGCCCATCTCTGAAAGCTCGCTTTCAAAAGCCTTGCCCTTGAGCTGGGTAGGAGTAATCTTAGATGGAATATCTGTCAACTCACTGTAAGGATAGTTGTACTCCATCCGGTTCTCTATGATTTGGGTTATCCCTGATCGCTCAGTGGCATCGGGAGGAGTTTGCCGAGCGTCAGCACTTTGCGAGTAATCCTGTTCTGTTTCATCTTCATCGACTTCGTTGGAAGTACCTGATTCGGAGATAAACTTTACATCCCACTCACCGGGTTCAGACGGTGAGAATTCAGTTGTTTCAGCAATTTCACGGAGGACTTTTCCAGACGGATGGGATGCAATTATTGGCAGAAGCCACTTTGAAGGGCTATTGGCTGACCTCAAGTCCTGTAAATTATCTAATTCCGTGCGGTTTATTATCGAAGAAACCTTTTTTTCAGCGTCTTTTAGAGAGCAAGTCAATATGAGCTTCTCCTTAGCTCTTGTCATCGCAACATAGAGGATACGCATCTCCTCTGCTAGAGACTCTTCTCTAATCCTATCGGAAATAGCTGTATATACTGCTGTAGGATACTGGTAAAGACGTTCCCTGTCAAGTATTTTTAGGCCTATGCCCGCTTTCGGGTGTACTAGGACAGTGCTTCTCGTATCATTGAGGTTGAACTCACCTGAGAGACCACAAAGAAAAACAACAGGATACTCCATACCCTTAGATTTATGTATGGTTTCGATTTTCACAGCACCCGGACGTTGAGAATCCTCCGAACTGAAGGTGCCATTTGACAGCATTTTTTCGATATAGTTTACAAAGCCCGATATTCCTCTTCGGCCACCCTTCTCATACTCAACAGCATACTCATAGAGGAGCATGAGATTTCTTCTCCTAGAAGCACCACCCATCATTGCACTGTAGATTGCAGGTAGCCCTGTAGTGGAGTATATGTGCCAAATCAGACGGTCAACACCATTGTCGTTAGAGTATTCTCTCAACTGCTCGAGATATCGAATGAAATCCTCACACTTCTTGTCCCCCCTCTTGGCCGCAGCCTTTACGATGTCATAGACAGCACCACTGCGGTGCGAAGCTCTTAGCTGAGAGAGCTCATCATGTGAAAACCTGCATACTGGTGATGTCATCATTCCGACAAGGGGAATATCCTGATACGCATTGTCAATTACAGCGAGAATTGAGAGCATTGTAAGTAGCTCCGCTGTCCTCTCTCCGCCTCGATCTGTTGTTGCCTGTATGCCTCTGGCGCTGAGGGCACGCTCAAAATAAACCGCCTTTGATGCCACAGAACGCAGTAAAATCACAATGTCGTCGCAGGTGACACTTCGCTTCTCATCGCTGTCCCCTATAATGAATCCCTCATCAAGCATCTCCTTTATGCGCCCTGCAACATATTCAGCCTCAATCTCAAGGTTCTCAGCACTCTCCTCCTCATCATCATCCGATTTCTTTACGTCGATTACACAGAATTCGGTGTTATATGGGCTCTCCCCTTTACTAAAGACCTCACAGTCACGGCCGCAGTATAGGAATTCTCTCTTGCCATAAGTAATTTGTGTATGGCCACCAATCATCAAATGAGAGAAAATACTGTTTACAGAATCAATTACCTCCGGTCTTGACCTGAAGTTCATTGAGAGTATAACGCGGGCTGGATCTCCCGGTTCCATATCCTCGGCGTAATCATCGTAGGTAGAGTAATATTTTTGAAAAATCTCAGGCTCGGCAAGTCTGAAGCGATAGATGGACTGCTTTACGTCTCCAACCATGAAGAGTTTGTGGCGCCCTTCTGTAATCATTCTAGCTAGCAGATCCTGTAGTTCATTGGTATCCTGAAACTCGTCAATAAGCACCTCAACATACCGGCTGCCGATTTGCCGGGCTACTTCAGTCGGAGTATATCGGTTGTTTTCCTCGGTACACAGCAACTTTATAACTGAGTGCGAAATATCGTTAAAATCCATTACGCCTCGGGCAGACTTCAGTGCAGAATACTTTTCTTCAAACCGAACGACCGCCAAAAAAAGACCGCGCAATACGGGCAAGGAGCTTCTCATCTCAGCTAGGTGAACATCACCTGGCTCTGCGAGCATCTCCCCAATCCGATTCCAGGATTTTTTCCAACGTTCTCTTAGGGATTTTATGTAGTCTCTAAATACGGGGTCACTGTAGTTTCGCGGAGCAGCCGAAAGTTTCTTTACAGGCAAAGAAGCTGCTTTGACAGCGTCGTCCCATCCACTTCTTGCCTTATTTAGGAACTCAACAGTTTGCGCCCTGTCCCCCGATATGATGGGACGGTACTTTTCAGCAAGAACTGGCTCTTCGTCCAATAACTTAAGTGCCCTGTCAAGTGCGTCTAGACCATTTAGGGCAAATTGCACGGCTGTATCGAGCAGGTATTTACCCCAAGGTGTATCATCGAATCTCTCGTGAGTGCTCTCATATAGTTTGAGCATCCTATCCATCCAGAGATTTGGGAAAGGATGACTTTGGATCTTATTGTACGCATCTGAGACTGTTTGGGAGATGAGTCGGTCATCACGGGAGGCAGATAGAGTTTCAGCGAATGACACAAAATCAGGAAGCTCTTCAATCTCGTCATATAAGCTCTCGATCGCATTTTCCAGCGCTTCATTTCTTAAGAGTTCCGCTTCGGCGCCCTCAAGTATTCTAATTACAGGGCTCGTATCGCATAGATAGCTGAACTCACTTAGTACAGAGTGACAAAAAGAGTCAATTGTTGTTATCTGGGCGCTCGGGAGTAGTGTTAGCTGTCTGCGAAGCTTCCTGTCGGAAGGATTTGCGCGTATTCTTTCAGAGATCTCCCGCTCAAGGCGATCTCTGAGCTCTGCGGCCGCTGCTCTAGTGAATGTGATTATAAGGAAATCATCAACATTATAGTTCTCATCACTGCTTATCCTGGACATAACTCGCTCTATCAGCACCCTTGTCTTTCCCGATCCTGCGGCTGCTGCTACAAGCGTGTTTCTGCCTCTGCAAAAAACAGCATCGCTTTGCTCTTTTGTAAGCTTAATTCCCATCCTCGTCACCCCCGACCCTATTCCAGAAATCATCTGCCTTCACGGAATAGAGATATCGCATTTGATCTTTTCCATTTGTCTTATCAAACCTGCAAGCGGTCAAAAAGTCACAGTACTGGCAAGCATTATTCCTTGAGTTCCTGTAATATGGATCAGCTTTTATTTCTCCCTGATGAAGTGCCCGGCTCATCTGTCGCAGAAGCATCTCAATATGCTTTTTTAGTTTGCCGAGCTGTTCAAGATTCGCAAGCGATGACCTTTTGGTGTATGCCAAACCGTCGCGGGCATAACTGACAGGGATGAAACGCTTTGGGTTACCACTTTCCATCGCCTCTACTACCTCGTTTTCCCTGAGTATCAGGCCGCTGCGACGTAGTGATTCATCTATCATCTTCTGGATTTTTTCATCATCTTCTCCCCTGCTTCCGCTATATACTGTGTCCTTCACAGGCACATAGAGCACACCAGCTCCTACGGTTTCCGTTCCGAAGATGTCTTTTCCAATCTTCTCAAGTGCAAATAGATACAGAAACATCTGCAGGTTAAGTCCATGCCAAATATCACCGAGGTCGAATTTCTTATATCCGCTCTTGTAGTCAACAACTCGAATATAGAGCTTGTCGTCCTTTTTCCATCCGTCAATTCGGTCGACAACCCCCACCAGCTCGATTCTCTCTTCATCCTCGCCGATTGAAAGTGCAGGCGCTTGTCCTCCCTCTCCAAAATAGAGTTCTAATGCAAGGGGTTCAAAATTTGAGTCCTTGAGTTCTTCTATCACATTCTCTACCACGCGTACAGCAGTCCTCTTAAGTCTCCTGAAAAGAAAACGCACGCGTGCACTCTTGTCTGACAGCCCTCCAAGCACATCAATAGAGTAATTCTCGGTTATTGTCTCGGCAATACTGCGCACTTCCGGAGTTGTGACTTGACTAAAACCTCCACGCTCCATTATGGTCTCAATGGACTTCTCCAAGACATAGTGGAGAAAGGTCCCCGCTTCGGGTGCGTCCAGACCGGCTTTTACTCTGGGTTTTGCTCGCAGCCCGTAGCGCATAAAATACGCGAACTTACAGGACTGAAGCAAATCAGTGCGAGAGGCGGTTAGGAGAATGCTATCCCCATATAGCTTACGGACATTCTCTTTGGACAGATTAGCCCTTGAAGAATCC
>FZPS01000182.1_pt171 | contig 17163 bp, 23 predicted proteins | sample 1817821 | NCBI WGS metagenome assembly FZPS01 (sample SAMEA104158645, study PRJEB21678) | metagenome | place: Germany | collected 2015-04-21
GTATATATTTCACCTACATTTTTAAATGAGGCATCATGAGGTAGTTAAAAAATTTTTTGAAAATTATTTTCTTTTTATAGGTTGCGAGATACCAAGCTATTACGCCCTCCTCATTTTTTTCACAGTTATCGCTCGCTGGCATAATTTTCTCATACTCTGCTTTAAAGTCTTCTCCGGGAGCACTAATTGCTTTTTAGTCATACTTAAATCAGTGGCTCTCGAGTGCGCTGTAGGGTGAAGGCAAGTGACGTAAATCATGAGAAGTTACCTTATAGCCGCTTTTGCGAGAGTATTTGTTAATCCTTTTATCAAAAGAAGTCCAGAGAGTATATTTCTCTCAAAACCACAAAAGCGATTCCACTCGAGAGCCTCGGTTTCCTTGACAGATTGTTATTCGATGTTACAATTTTTTAGTGGAGCGATTATTGAATAGATGAAGTCTCAGGAAATAACCAAAATTTCTCTATTAGTTGCCACAGGAGTCGTTTTACCGTCTCTTTTCCATGTTTCTGGCATTCCCGGAGCGGTTTTCTTGCCTATGCATTTACCCGCTCTTTTGGGAGGTTTTTTCCTCTCATCAGGGAGTGCCGCTTTTTTACTGGGCTTTATTCTTCCCCTTCTTAATTTTTTTCTCACTGGTATGCCTCCTTTTCCTGGCTTTTTGGTTATGATGGGAGAGTTGGGAGGATATGGAATTTTGGTCTTCTTTTTATACAGGAAAAAGAGATGGGGTGTTTTCCCTTCTCTTCTTGCCTCTCTTTTGGGGGGGAGATTAATTTCCATTCTGGGTAACTGGATTTTAATTGCCTTAGTTCTGGGTAAAAAATTTTCTTTTCTTCCGGTTTTGAATACCTTGTTTGTGATTTCCCTTCCGGGAGTGGCCATTCAGATGGTTTTAGTTCCTCTTATAGTGAAAGGAGTGGAAAATTTTGTGCAGGGAAGAGAAGCAAGTCCGGGAAGCTTTTAACCGTTTGGCCGGGGAGTGGGATGAGCGTGCTTTATCTTCTCCGGACAAAATCCGCTATCTTCTGTCCTTTCTCACTATTCCTCCTTCTTCTACCGTTTTAGATGTAGGTTCAGGGACAGGGATATTAATTCCTTTCTTGCGAGAAAAAATGGGTTCTTCTGGCTTAATTGTGGAGCTAGATGTAGCTGAAGAAATGTTAGAAGTGGCGAAAAGAAAGTTTGGAGAGGAGGGCATTGAATATCATCAGGGGAGTGCGGAAAGATATAAAGACAGCCGCAGATATGACCTGGTTATTGTTTATTCTTCTTTCCCTCATTTTTGGGATCGGGATTTAGCTCTCCAGAATTTAATTTCTCTTCTCATAGAGGGAGGAGAGCTATCCATTGCCCACTCTGAAAGCCGGCAAACCATTAATCAACGGCACCGAGGAGATGGAGCTCCTCCGGCTTTTACTCTTCCTCCGGGAGAAGAACTGGCTCGGGAATTAAAAAAACGGGGCCTGGAGATAACGAGAGTCATTGATAACCAGGAGCTCTATCTTGTAACAGGGAGGAAATAGGGGGGAACCCCCTATTTCCAGAATAATCCGCAATGGCAGCGTCCATTGCGTTCCACGCTGCCCTGTCTTGTTTCCAGGCAAGGACATACGTTTTCGGGAATATTATCTATTTTGCACGGACAGTAAAAATCTCCATAGCGTTCATGTTTTTTCAGCAGTCCTTCCACCAGAGGTTCTTTGAGCTCATTGAATTTATAGTTGCGCAGCCGGGCAAAGTTTTCTATCCTTGCCCTTATTTCTTCTTCTGGAGTTAAGTCGTCAGGTCTTCTGGCTAACCAGCTACTGTTATCTTTTTCTAAAACTAAAACTGCACCGCACACAGGACAAACTATTTTTTTTCCTGCTTTTTTTTCTTCTCGCAGAATAAAACTCACCTGACACACCGGACAGAATATTTTTTCTACCTGGTTCATTCTTTGAGAGCCTCCGAGATGCTCAGTTCGTCATATCCCACTATTACTTTATCTCCTATAACTATTACCGGGAAAGCTCTTCTTCCCGATATTTCTTGTACTTTAGCCACTGTTTTTTCTTTTTCCTCATCTTCTAAGAGGTCTACATCTACAAAGTCATAGGGGATGTTGTGCTTTTCGAAGTATTTTTTAGTCATCTGACAAAAAGGGCAGGTGCTCAAGGCATAGAGCATAACTTTTTTCATATCTTTCACTCCTTTTTAGGAAAGTTATAATTCAAACCGAAAATTAAAGAATTTATTCTTTATCTATTTCCCATTGAACTATTCTATCTCTTTTCAGAAAAAGAGAAAGATGATACTATTTTATTAAAAAAGGGGGATTAATATGTTTGATATCTGGGCGGTGTCTACCAATACTTACCATGGTTTCTCTCTGGAAGAAGCTCTGACCGGTATCGCAAAAGCTGGCTTTCCCTATGTAGAATTAGCCTGTGTGGAAGGCTGGACCAATCACTTTAGTGTAATTAATCACCGGGAAGAGGATTTAAAGAAGCTACGTAATGCTTTATCCCGCCTGGGGCTTCAGGTGGCAAGCATCAGTGCCCATTCAGACCTATCTACCCCCGAGGGAGTTTCTTATTTAGAGAAAGCTTTAGATCTTGCTCGGGTCCTAGGGGCCCGGGTGGTTAACACTGGAACCATAGAAGAAGGAAACAAAAAGGGGATTTTGATTTCCAATTTGCAAGTTTTAGCTTCCGAGGCAGCAAAAAGAGGGGTAAAAATTGGCCTGGAGATTCACGGAGATTTTTTGAAAGATGGACGGGCGGCTTGTGAATTGATGGAGGAGTTAAATCATCCAGCAGTGGGGATTAATTATGACACAGGGAATGTCATATTTTATGGGGGTGTCCGTCCGGAAGAGGATGTTAAAAATTGTCTTCCCTGGATTGTCCATTTTCACCTCAAAGATAAAAGGGGAGGGTACAAGGTATGGGATTTTCCTCCTCTGGGAGAAGGAGATATAGATTTTGGTAAAATATTTGCCCTGGCAAGAGAAGAGAATATAGAAGTTCCCTGGAGTGTAGAGATTGAGTTTGATGGTAAGTTTCAGCATTCCCGGGAGTTTGTGGATCAGGCAGTGAAGAAATCTTTTGATTATCTGCAGAGTTTGATAGGGGAGGAGAAATGATGGAGAGAGAAGATTTTACTTTTTATGATTTGCGCCGGAGAGAAAAAAGTAAAAGTATCGAGCTTCTGTTTCCCGGCTGGGTAGAAGGAGAGGAGCGAGTAGCTATTTTTTGCCCTCATGATGATGATGGTATTTTAGGGCCGGGGTATCTTTTGCAGGCCATTCCTCTTTTTGGGGGAGAAGTGCACGTTGTAATTTTCTGCAATGGTTCGGGAGGCTACAGTGTCATTGAACATAAAAATATCATCACTGCTCTCCGGGCTCGGGAAACCGTTTTAGCTTATGCTCATCTGGGAGTTAAAGAGGAAAGGATTCATCGTTTAGATTACGATGATTATAGCGTCTGGCCTTTTTTGGGCTGGAAGTTACCGGGAGGTGAGGAGGGAACTTTCCGGAAGATTTTACCTCTTCTCCGCCGGCTAAAAATCACCCGGGTTTTAGTGCCTAACGGCTATCGGGAACACTTAGACCATTATGCCACATTTCTCGTGGGAGCTTTTGACACTCCTCAGGTGGGAGATCCAGTAATGGCTGATTGGGGGATAGCCAAAGGAATAAAATCGGTTCTCCAGTATGCGGTGTGGAGCGATTTTTCTCCTGAAGATACCTTGCTGGAAAAAGACGCTCTGAATGTCAGAGCCAACCGGGCGCTGTGTGCTCCCCGGGAGGCAGAAGAGAAGATAAATCTGGCTATGAGTGAATTTAAAACTCAGGCTCAAATCATAGCCGGGCTTCTGGAGCAGAGAAAAGAAAGGAATATGGAGAAAGGAATGATAGAGGTTTACCTCTCTTTTGATCCTCGCCCCCGTTGTGAGTATGATAAATATGTAAGGAGAATCCAGGAAATAGAATCTAAGGAGGAGAAATGATGAAAAAAATTGCTCTTTTAGGAGCAGGTTTTATTGCTGGGGTGCATATGGAAGGGTGGAAAAGGGTAGAAGAAGCAGAAGTCTGTGCTTTTTTTGAGACAAATTTAGAGAAAGCTTCCGCTTTTCAAGATAAATATCAGATTCCCCACTATAATTCTTTTTCCCGCCTTTTAGAGGAAGAAAAAGTAGACATAGTGGATATCTGCCTGCCCACTTTTTTGCATCGAGAATATACAGAGATGGCTGCTTCTCACGAGAAGCATGTTTTTTGTGAGAAGCCCATAGCTTTGACTGTGGAAGATGCTGAGGCTATGAAGAGAATTTGTGAGAGAAGTGGAGTAAAGCTTATGGTAGGGCAAGTTCTTCGTTTTTGGGGAGAATATGTAAAAGCCCGGGAGTTAGTAGAAGAAGGAGCGGTGGGTAAAGTTTTATCGGTGGATGCCTTTCGTCTTTCTCTTCCTCCCACCTGGTCAGTGGATAGCTGGATACTGAAACCGGAGTTGAGCGGAGGAGCAGCTGTGGATTTGCATATTCACGATTTAGATTATGTAAACTGGCTGTTAGGAGAACCTCAAGTTGTTTTTGCTCAGGGAGTGCGCTCTCCTCAGAATTCCTGGGACCACATGGTTACTGTGGTGAACTATGGTGGAGTGATAGCTCACATTGAAGGAGGATGGATGATGAGGGGCGATTTTCCTTTCACCTGCGGCTTCCGTATCCTGGGTGATGAGGGAGTTTTAGAGTGGTCTTCCCGCGCCGGGGTGAATATTGAAGAAAGAGAGAAAACCAGTCCCCTGGTGCTCTATCGAAACGGGGAAGCAAAAAAAGAAATGGAAGTGAGGGAAGAAGACCCCTATTATCTGGAGCTGGAGTATTTTCTGGATTGCATAGAGAATAATAAGCCTGTGGAGAGGGGGACTCCGGAGCAGGCTATTCTGGCTTTGCGATTGGCCTTAGCTGCTCGACAATCAGCAGAAGAGGGAGAGAAGGTGAAGCTTGGAGAGTAATGAGGAAAATACTTTTAGTAGAAAAAAGCGCTTTATGGCGAGAGAAAATAGGCAACTGGTTGCGAGAAGAGGGCTATTATCTTATTTCCGTTAGAGATCGAGACCTGGCTATCAACTGCCTGGAGAAGGAAGAAATAGATATAGTATTGGTAGAGGAAAAAGTTTTGCGGGAAAATAGTTTTTCTCTGCTCTCTTTTATCCGTCAATCTTTCCCCGATATGGTAATAATTGCTTTAGGAGAGAGCAATGATTCTTTCCCTCTCCAGGAGCTGTTTTCTAAAGGCGTGTATGATTATATTTCTGTTTCTTCTGCTCCTTCTCGTATTCTCTCGGTAATAAAAAGAGCGGAGGAGAAAGTTTCCCTTTTAGAAGAAAACAAAGATTTAAAGAAAAGAGTGATTAGCCGCCCTTCTTTTGCTGGTATCATCGGGGTATCAGAGAAAATGCAGCGAGTTTTCAGTTTAATTCTTCAGGTATCCCAGGTGCAAAGGCCCATTCTTCTCGTGGGAGAACAAGGAACAGGTAAAGAGCTGGCAGCTCGGGCTATTCACCAGTATGCTTTTTCAGAGGAAAAGCCTTTTCTCAAAGTTCTCTGTGTTGCTCTGCCTCTGGAAATTTTACCTCAGGAGAAACCAAAAGAAGGAACCATTTACTTTGAAGATGTGCATCTTTTACCTTACAAGCAACAAGCTGAAATGTTAGCATTTTTGGAAGAATATCGGTTCAGTAAAAAGTCATCAGATCTTCGAATAATTGCTTCTTCTGAAGTTCCTCTGGAGGGGAAAGTGGCTGAAGGGTCTTTTCGCAATGACCTCTATTATTTCCTCAACGCCGTTAAAATCGAGATTCCTCCCCTTAGAGAAAGAAAAGAAGACATTCCCTTTTTGGTGGATCGTTTTTTGCAAGAAATTGAAGAGGAGACGGGAAGAGAAGGAATCAGGGTGGATAAGGAAGCTCTCCGTTTTCTCATAGAATACGATTGGCCGGGAAATGTCGTTGAGTTGCGCAATACCCTGGAGGGTATGGTTATTCTTTCTTCTGGGGATTTGCTTACTTCTGAGGACATACCCGATTATATTAAAAAGAGACAACGAGAAGAGTTGTTAGGAGTAAAAGTGGGGATGAGCATGGAAGAGGTAGAAAAAATCCTCATTCAAGAAACTTTGAAGTTTACTCGTTTCAATAAAACCAGAGCTGCCAATATTTTAGGGATAAGCTTGCGCACTCTTTATCGCAAAATAGAACAATATGATTTAGCTCTGGAGCGTAACTAAATACTTTGACATTTTGTCAAGGTATTTTTTTATTTTTGTCAAAAATTCAAATACTATAACAATTCTTTTGTCATTTTGGCAGAAAATTTACCTTGATTTACCTTGCCATACTCTTGCAAAAATTGTTTTGGGGATGTAAAATAGACGATGGCTAATTTGATGAAAGGGGTGATAGTGAATGAAGATCAAACCATTAGCAGACCGTTTGTTGGTTAAAAGAATGGAAGAAGAAGAAGTAAAAAAAGGAGGCATTATAATTCCTGATACGGCAAAAGAGGCGCCTCAGCAGGGAAAAGTGATAGCAGTAGGTACAGGCAGGATGGGCGAAGATGGAAAGCGCATTCCCCTGGAAGTGAAAGAGGGCGATAGAGTTCTCTTTGGTAAATATGCCGGTACAGAGGTGGAAATCGAAGACGAAGAATACCTCATAATGCGCGAGGATGACGTTTTGGGTATAATCGAAGGTTAAAAGAAGGGAGGTATGATTGATGGCCAAACAAATTCTATTTGAAGAAGAAGCACGACAGAAAGTTTTAGGGGGAGTGAAAACCCTGGCTGATGCCGTGAAAGTTACCCTGGGACCCCGGGGAAGAAACGTAATTATAGAGAGAAAATTCGGCTCTCCTGTTATCACCAAAGACGGGGTTATGGTGGCTAGAGAAATCGACCTGGAAGACCCCAACGAAAACGTGGGAGCTCAACTGGTTAAAGAAGTTGCTTCTAAAACCAGCGATATAGCTGGTGATGGGACTACCACTGCTACAGTTTTAGCTGAATACATATATCGAGATGGGTTGCGGGCAGTGGTGGCTGGTTCTAACCCTACGCTTCTTAAACGAGGCATTGATAAGGCAGTAGAAGCGGTAATCGGAAAGCTAAAGGAAATAAGCAAGGAAGTAAGTGGTAAAAAAGAAGTCGCTCAAGTAGCAACTATTGCTGCTAACAACGATGAATCTATTGGAAACATCATTGCTGATGCTATGGACAAAGTGGGTAAAGACGGAGTCATTACCGTTGAAGAGGCGACAGGATTAGAGACTACATTAGAGGTGGTGGAAGGACTGCAGTTTGATCGGGGCTACCTTTCTCCTTATTTTGTAACTGACCCCGAAAGAATGGAAGCGGTTCTTGAGGATGCCTATATTTTAATCTATGAAGAGAAGATATCAGCGGTGAAAGACTTGCTCCCGGTTTTAGAAAAAGTGGTGCAGAGAGGGAAGCCTCTGTTGATTATTGCTGAAGAGGTGGAAGGAGAAGCTCTGGCTACTTTGGTGGTCAACAAGCTAAAGGGTGTTATTAACTGCGTGGCAGTGAAAGCTCCTGGCTTTGGTGACCGACGAAAAGAGATGCTTCAGGATATAGCTGTAGTTACTGGAGGAACTTTCATTTCCAGCGAGTTAGGAATAAAATTAGAAAATATAACTCTTGAAGACCTGGGTCAGGCAAGAAAAATAGTAGTAGATAAAGAGAATACCACTATCGTAGAAGGAGCCGGTAAAAAAGAAGATATTATGGCTCGTATGAACCAGATTAAGAAGCAGATTGAAGAGACCACTTCTGATTATGACCGGGAAAAACTGCAGGAGCGATTAGCTAAAATTTCTGGTGGGGTGGCAGTGGTTCGGGTAGGTGCAGCTACCGAAACAGAGATGAAGGAAAAGAAAGCCCGGGTGGAAGATGCCCTGAATGCCACGAGAGCGGCAGTAGAAGAAGGAATAGTCCCGGGAGGCGGAGTGGCTCTGATTCGCTGCGAGTCCGCCATTGATGGGCTGAACTTAGATGGCGATGAGAAAATAGGTGCTCTGGTAGTAAAGAGGGCCCTGAGTGAACCGGCGAAGATGATTGCTCAGAATGCTGGTGAAGAAGGCTCGGTAATAGTAGAAAAAATTAAGGCTGCTGATAATGTTAACCTTGGCTATAATGCTCTCACCGGGAAGTTTGTGGATATGATAGAAGATGGAGTAATTGACCCGGCAAAAGTAGTACGAGTTGCTCTGCAGAACGCATCCAGTGTAGCTGGAGTAATGCTTACTACAGAGTTAATAGTTACTGAAATTCCAGAAAAGGAGCCTGCTCCAGTTCCACCAATGCCTGAGTATTGATAGGTGAGGTATAATAATAAAAGTGGACGAAGAAAAACCACCCGGTAAAGGATATCCTTTACCGGGTGGTTTACCATATGGAGGTGAAAGCGATGCCGATTTATGAATACCAATGCACTCAGTGCGGTAAAACTTTTGAGGAACTTCAATCTTTTAGTGACAAGCCAATATCTCAGTGCCCTTTCTGCAAGGGTAGAGTAAAAAGACTGATAGGGAGAAACGTGGGCCTGGTATTTAAGGGAAGCGGTTTCTATTGCACCGACTACCGTTCTCCCAGCTCTTCTAGTTCTTCCAGTTGCAGTACTTGCTCCAGCGATGACTGTTCTACCTGTAATAATGGGGGAAGTGGCTTGTAATAAAAGAGATGGACACCTGGGGATATCTTTTAATTGCTGGATTATTAGTTCTTTTTGCCTTCTTGTGGGGGGCAAGAAGAAAGGGTTCCTCGGTTTCAGTATCTGAATTCTGGCAAGAAAAGGAGAAAGAATTCGGAGAAAATAAAATTCTTTCTGGATTTTCTCGCTATTTAGGAGGTCATCCTCGTTTTGAGGCAGTGAGCGATGGCCTCCTTTTTTTAATGTCTAAGAGTTTGTGGTTTGAAAACTTTGAAAAGGGTCCTAACATTTTTGGCATTACTCCTCCTTTTGAAAAAGTAATTTTTCGTATCCTTCTCTCGCAAATAGAAGAAGTGGAATCTCTTCCAGAAAAAGAGTTGCTAAAAAGGGGTTTTGAAAGCCAATTGTGGAGATATCGTCGCCTGTCTCCTCGCCCTTTTTATCTTGCTGTTAAGTATAAAGATGAGTGGGAAAGAGAGAGAACTCTCTACTTTGATAGTATGGTCGATGCGGATACCTGGAAACAGGAGCTGGAAAGGGCTAAAAGCAATTATATTCCGGAAGAAGAAATAAAAGAAACTGGAGTTTGCCCCCAGTGTGGGAAAAAGATAGATCCTGATTTTAAACTTTGCCCTTATTGTGGGTGCAGGCTTTCTTAAGGAGGTAAGATGTCTTTTCAAGCAGGACACTATCAGGATTTTTCCAAGGCCACAGGGTGCACGGTTTTTTTATTTGAACAGCCTAACCGAGCAGTGGCTGCGGTGCGAGGGGGAGCTCCGGGAGGTCGAGAAACTGCTACTCTTTTTCCCGGAAACCTGGTAGAGGGAGTAGATGCCATATTCTTTAGCGGAGGTAGCGCTTTAGGTCTTTCCTGTGGAGAAGGAGTGGTGGATTTCTTGCGGGAAAGAAAAAAAGGATTTAAGACTCCGGGGGGAACAGTTCCCATTGTAGCTGGAGCGGTGATTTATGATTTAGAAGTGGGAGAACCAGCTTTCCCCGATAGAGAATGGGGATACAATGCTGCGTTGTCTTCAGAAAAAGTGGTAAAAGAGGGAACTATCGGGGCAGGAACGGGAGCTACCGTGGGTAAACTTATGGGAATGGAAGGAGCAGTAAAGGGAGGGTTTGGAAAAGGAAGGGCAAAAGTAGAAGGGGAGGAAATATCTGCATTTGTGGTTACTAATTCCTGGGGAAATATCTATCACCCTCGAACTGGAGAGTTGGTGGCAGGGGTTAAAATGAAAGGAAGAGGGACAACGTTTTCTCCTTTCAATACCACTTTGACTCTGGTGGTTTTTGATTTTTTCCTCTCCCGAGAAGAGCTATTCTCTCTTGTGGGAGTAGTTCACTCTGCTCTGGCATCTTGCATTCGCCCTTTTGCCACTCTCTATGATGGCGATACCATTTTTTTGGTATCTACGGGGAAAAAGAAAGTGAGTAATTACCTATCTTTAATTTCGGGGATTTATGAAAGTGTCACAGAAGGAGTTTTGAATTCGGTTACCAAAGCCACAGGGCTGGCTGGAATTCTCGCTAAAAATGATATAATAGTTTAGTTTTACCGCTGACCACAGGCAGCGAGTTGGTTGATTGGTTAGTTAGTGTTTTTTCTCGTCTGGTATCTGAAAAGAACTGGAACGGAGGTGTTTTTTTTGGAGAAAAGAACTAAGAAGTTCGTGTTGGCTGGTGTTTTGGGGGCAGTGTCAGTGATTTTGAGCCTTACTCCTTTGGGGCTTATTCCCGTTCCCAATCTTGCTTCTTACGCTACTACCATGCACATACCTGCTATAATAGGGGGTATTATAGGTGGCCCGGAGGTGGGGGCTTTAGTGGGATTGATTTTAGCATTTTCCACTCTCCACCTGTTTGCCGGTAATGTTTTGGCCTGTGTCTTGCCCCGTCTTTTGATTGGAGTGGTAGCTTATTACATCTGGAAGTGGTCGGGGAAAAAAGACTGGGGAGTGGTTCTGGGAAGCCTGGGGGGAACTTTTATCAACACCATAGGGGTGCTGGGCTTAATGGTGGTGACGGGTTTCTTTACCTGGGCGCAGGTTTTGCCTGTTTTTGTCCTTAATGGGAGTTTGGAATTAGTCATTTCTGGTATTATAGTGCTACCTTTAGTACGTATTTTAAGGCGGGTGGTGAAGTTTTGAGTAGAATTTTAGTAATTGATGTGGGAAATACCCATACCACCTGGGGAGTGTATGAGGATAAAGCGCTTCTTTCTAACTGGCGAGTATCCACCTCCCCCTACCGTACTTCTGATGAATGGAGCTTTTTGCTTCAAAACCTCCTGGAAGGGGAAGGAATTAAAAGGGCTACTTTAGACAGTGTGGTTGTTTCCTGTGTGGTTCCACCAGTTTTGGGTGCTCTTGAGTATCTTTTCCGGGAAAAGTGGCTCCTTCCTTATCTTTTTGTAGGACCGGGAGTTAAAACTGGCCTTTCTCTTCGGGTAGAGGCTAAAGAAGTGGGAGCAGACCGGGTAGTCAATGCTTTAGCTGCTTCTTCTATCTATGGAGGAGATTTAATTATCGTGGACTTCGGCACTGCCACCACTTTTTGTGCGGTAACCAAAAACAGGGAGTATCTGGGGGGCGTGATTGCTCCGGGAATAAGCATATCGGCTGAAGCACTTTACGAGAAGACCGCCAAACTCCCCCGGGTGGATATTGAAGTTCCTTCCCACATTGTAGGTAAAAATACAGTGGAAGCTATGCGTACCGGGATTTTTTTTGGCCATATTGGCTTATGCCGGGAGATTGTGAAAAGGATGAAAGAAGAATTTTCCCTGGAGGCAAAGGTAATAGGCACAGGGGGGTGGAGTGTTTTTTTGCACCGTTACTGTGATTTCATTGATGTTTTTAACCCGGTTTTAACTCTGGAAGGTTTGAGGATTATCTATGAGCTCAACCAAGAATGAAGAACAAGAATTAGCCATTGTAGGGGGACAATCTAAAATTAGAGGTAGTTTTCAAGGAGGGAATTTTTTGATTGTGGAGGGGGAATTTGCTGGTTCAATCCAGTGCCAAGAGCTGGTAATAACGAGAAGAGGGAAGATAGAAGCTTGGGTGGAAGTGGAGAATATGGAAGTGTGGGGAGAGGTCAATGGTTTTTCCCGGGTGAAGAAAGTAATCTGTCGCAAAACCTCTCGCATAGGGGGTTGCATTATGGGAGGAGGTATCGCTTTAGAGCCAGGGGTCGTAATTGAAGGAGCATTGGCTTTTGAAAAAGCGGAGGATGTAGAGAATGAAGGAAAAGAGAGTAGTTAGTGCGAGCCTGGGTTCCTCGAAAAGAAATCATCGTGCAGAAGTAGAGCTTTTGGGCTGTAGAGTCTTTATAGAGAGAATAGGAGTAGATGGAGATAAAAAAAAGTTTGTAGAGTTATTGCAAAGTTTGGATGGCAAAGTGGATGCTATTGGTTTAGGGGGAGCAGACCTCTACCTGCGGGCAGGACAGTATCACTATGAGGTAAAAGATGTAGCGCGATTGGTCTCTGTGCTCCGGGAAACGCCCATTGTGGACGGAGGAGAGTTAAAAGATACCTGGGAGAGAGAAGTCCCTCGCTATTTGCGAGAAAGTGAGGGAATAGAATTTAAAGGGAAAACCGCTTTAATAATGAGCGGAATGGACCGTTACGGATTGGCCGAAGGTCTTCATCAGGAAGGATGTAATCTTCTCATTGGAGATCTACCTTTTGCGGTGGGCGTTCCTGTGGCTCTGCGGAAGTTAGGGACTCTCCGTTTTTTGTCGGTATTGATGATGCCTGTTTTGCGCCGTCTTCCCATTGATGTTCTTTATCCTACGGGGGAAAAGCAGGAGGAGCATCAGCCTCGTTTTAGTGGTTACTTTGAAAAAGCAGACATAATTGGAGGAGATTTTCTTTATATCTGGCGTTTTATGCCTGATCGTTTACCGGGTAAAATGATAATCACCAATACTGTTACCTCGCAAGATATATCGGAGATGAAAGAAAAAGGAGTAAAGGTTCTGGTTACCACTACCCCGGAGATGAACAATCGTTCTTTTGGTACTAATGTTTTACAGGCTATTTTTGTGGCTGTTCTGGAAAAGAAGCCCGAAGATATAAAACCGGAAGAATATTTAGAGTTGATGAAAGAGTTGAATATTAAGCCCCGAGTGATAAAATTATGACCTGTCTTTATAAAAAGGATAAAAAGATATACAATATTGAAGCTATGGAAGGAAAAGTTTTGACTATAAGAAAAGCGCAGCTGGAAGACCTTCAGCAAATCACCGAGATTTATAACGAAGCGGTATTGAAAACCATCTCCACTTTTCATCTCTACCCTCGTTCCTGGGAAGAGCAAGTAGGGTGGTTTAAAAGCCATGGAGATAAGCATCCACTTTTAGTAGCAGAAGAAAATGGTTTTGTGATAGCCTGGGCGTGTTTGAGCCCCTATTCTGATAGAGAGGGTTATCAGCATACGGTTACGGACTCTATATATGTAAGGGAGGAATTTCGTCGTCAGCATATTGGCTATGAGCTTTTGAGTTTTCTTGCAGAGGAGGCTCAAAAGCTGGGTTATCATTCGGTTGTAGCTTTTATTGCCCGGGAAAATTTAGCCAGTATCAGGCTTCATGAGAAAGTGGGTTTTTTGTACCGGGGAGAATTGAAAGAAGTAGGTTTCAAATTCGGTAAATGGGTAGATGTGTGTCTCTATCAGAAAATGCTGGAGGGGGGAGAGGGAAGATAAAAAGCAGGGAGATTTTAGAGAAAAAATTCCCTAAAAAAGAAGTAAAAACTCGTCCGGGGAGAAGGGGGCAAGAGGTTTATTATCTGGAAACAGCTTCGGTGATTCGAAGATTGAATGAGGCCTGGGAAGGTGATTGGTCTTTTGAAGTAAAAGACAAAGGCATAGACCGGGAAGCCGGTTGTGTGTGGGTTCTGGGAAGATTGACCTGCGGGGGAGTGGTAAAGGAGCAGTTTGGCTCTAAAATTATCTCTCTGAGCTCTGATGGGGCTATGGTTGACTTAGGCAGCGACCTGAAGGCAGCAACAAGTGATGCGCTGAAAAAATGTGCTACCCTTCTGGGAGTGGGGATTTACCTTTACGAGGAGGAAGACGAAGCTCTTTCTCGCCGGGCTTCGCAAAAACAGAAGGATTTTTTGCGTGATCTTTTAAAAGAAAAGGGCAAAGCAGTTGATGAAGAGATGCTCAAGACCATCTCTTCTGAGGAAGCTTCTCGTTTGATTGATGAGTGCTTAAAGAAGGAAGAGAGTAAAAAATAACTGAATAAGGAGAAGGAGGGTTGGCTGTGAACTTTTGGGGAAAGTTTTTCACTTTCATTGTAGGAATAATTCTGATAGGTATGGCTCTGGGGATGATAGCTATAACCTTCAATCTGGTGCCTCTTCTTACCCTTCAGGAATGGGTGGTTGCCACTTATTTGTTTTTTAGCCAGAATATTTTCTCCCAGGCTTTAGGAGTTATATGTACTGTTATTCTCGTTCTGGTGGCCCTTTTAATTTTTCGGCTGTTAATACCTAAACGGGAGAAATCCCTTATATATCACACCGAGCAAGGGGATATAAGAGTTTCTTTTGATTCGTTGCAGTCTCTGGCTCAAGAAGCTCTGCGGGGTTTTGATGAGATTTTGCAATCCCGAGCAGAAGTAGAAAAAGTGGGGAATGAAGCCCGTTTGATTCTCCATCTTATAGTAAAACCCGAAGCCTCCATTCCTGAGCTTTCGCCCATCATTCAAAATAGAGTAAAAGAAAAAATTGAGCGCCAGACCGGTGTAATTGTTAAAGAAGTTAAGCTGACTATCGACTTAAAATCAGAGGATAAAGAGGAGAAAGAAGAGGAAGAGACGGTTTAACATTTTTAAAAAACCGAAACCCCGGAGATAGAGGAGAAAGATGGCAGCTCCCAGAGTGAAAAGAGTAATTATTTCTTTTTCCTCGATTGCTCTCCAGGAAAACGTTCCATTCCTCTCCGGGTAAGGTGACAATTGAGGGAAAAAACGGGGCACTTCCCGGGCATAAGTTTTATAGCTTTCTCCAAATTTGTTTTCTAAAAAGCTTTCCTCAGCCCGGATAATTGGAAAATATAAAAGGTAAAAAGCGAGCCAGAACAAAATTATTGACCACCATAAACCAGAGATGATGGCTATGCCAGTTCCAATTATACCGTTAGCCAAATAGAGCGGGTTACGCAGATAAGCATATGGTCCTGCGGTGGTCAGCCTTTCTGCTTCCTGCATGGGGCCGCGGTAGTTTTTGATATAACCCACTCCCCAGATTCTCAGTCCTTCTCCTAAGCACGTTAGAGCTATCCCCCAGCTAAATAAGGGATAATGAGGGTGAGCAAGAAGAAAAATCATCAATCCCAGCACCCCCCAGATGATACCCCGGCGGGGGAAAAGTTTAGCGCCCCATCTTTCTAAGCTGATTGCAATACTCGCCATAGTTCGTCCTGAGGACACTCCTTTATTTCTTCTTTTTCCCCGTTCTGACGGATTAAAACCTTGGTCGGGTCTTTTACTACTCTTCCTATTACTTCTGCCGGTACAATTTCCCGAAGAGCTTGAAGAAGTGGTAAGGGTTGAGGGGTGAAGATTATAAGAGTTCCGCTTGAAATCAACTTCAGGGGGTCTAAATCCAGGAGTTGAGCTAAAACTCTCGTTTCAGGATAAACCGGGATTTTCCCCTCTTCTATTTCAAAGCCTAAACCTCTGCTCATGCAAGCTTCCCAGATGGCTCCTAAAACCCCTCCTTCTGTGGCGTCATGAAGAGCGTGAGGATGAAAAGGAAGAGCAATTTTCCCTTCCTGGAAAACGCTCATCATTTTCCAGAACTCTTTTCCTTTGTTTATTGTTTCCTCATCCAGGAGATTTTGCCATTCTTTTTCTTTCTCAGAAAATAAGATAGCTGTGCCTTCAATTCCTGCTCCTTTGGTCATCACGATATAGTCACCAGCTTCTATTTTACTCACATCGGGAAGGTAGCCATCTTTTATCCACCCGAGACCCGTACAGTGAATGATAGACCTGTTTACTGCTTCCGATATCTCGGTATGTCCTCCTATAATACTAACTCCCAATTCTTTTCCTGCTTCATCTATTTCTCTCATTATTGTTTCTATTTCATTTTCTGTGATTCCGGGAGGGAAAATAAGGGTGACGAGAAGAGCCACGGGCTCAGCTCCAGAACAAATCAAATCATTCACTACCACTTGAGTAGCTAAAAGTCCCAGATGAAATGAAGAACCAGTTATAGGGTCGCAGGTGAGAGATATTAACTCTCTTCCTAATTGCACCACTCCACAGTCTCTTCCCAGTTGTGCTCCCCAGATTACTTCTTCTCTATTTTTTCCTTGAAAAGGGAAAACCAATCTCTCCAGAGCCGACGGAGAGATTTTACCCACTTTTTCTATCACCATCGTTTCTTCCTTTCTCTATTAATAATTTGCCTTTCATCCAGGCTCCCTGGTCTACAAATAGTATCTCAGTTTTTATCTCTCCCTCTACTTTTCCAGAAGAAGAAAGATAAAAAAAGGAAGAATTAACGATACCTCGCAAAAATCCTTCCACGTAGACGCACTGGGCTTCTACCTCAACTGTTGCCCGGGCATGCTCTGCTATAATGATAACCGGGCACTTTACCTTACCTTTTAAAGTCCCTTCCACCCGCACGAGGCCAGGCGTTTCTATATTTCCCTCCAGAGTCACCAGTGGAGGAAGGAAAACCTCTACCGGGCATTCCCGCAAAAAACGGCTCAAAAAATCATGACGGGACTTTAAAGATAAAGACTTACTCCACTTATCTAAGAATTCTAACCCGCGCATTTGTCAGTATTATATCAGAAGAATATCAGAAGAGAACCATGGGGGAGTAAGTCCAAAAGAGAAAAACAAAAAAGAAAACAATTTCTCTTCTTTCCCTCTCTGGGGGAGAGGGTGAGGGTGAATCGACTATGAGGGCGCTGACCCCTATAGTCCCCCGGAAAAGACGAAAAGATAAAGGAAGAAGATAAAAATAACTCGGAGGGAAAACCTCCTTGCTCGTCACCCCGGCGTGTCTCTATCATCACCTTGTCCATCATTCCTGAATGTTTCTACGAGGGGTCTAAACTATAAAGGGGATAAATCCCCCTTATAACCCCCAAAAAAAACAAAAAACATAAAAAAATAAAAGACCACTGAGAGAGAAAAAACAGACAGTCTACGGCGTAAGATTAAAAGACTAAAAGAAAAACAGAAAATGCAAAAAACTACTGAGGATGAGGAAAACATCTTCCTCAGTGGATTCCCGATAAAAAATTTCGGGAATGACGAAAGAGGCGTCACCCCTGAATGGTTCTACCCCCTTTTTCGTCACCCCGGCAACTTGCGAGCCGGGGTCCAGAAGTATTTGAAAGCATATGGATGCCTGATAAAAGCGCTCAGGCATGACGAGAGAGGTGGATTCCTGAATGCTTCTACG